>WPCG01050716.1_pt1 | contig 217485 bp, 200 predicted proteins | sample 5403311 | NCBI WGS metagenome assembly WPCG01 (sample SAMN12869467, study PRJNA574797) | sludge metagenome | isolation source: wastewater treatment of Control | place: China:Beijing | collected 2019-05-17
GTTGTTCAACGTGATCAGATTCGCTGCATTCTCGACGTTGGCGCTGGGCGTCAAGGTTGCCGTCCAGGTAATACCGCCATCGCTGGAGCTGAGTCCGCTAAGGCTACCGTTGGCAACGCTGAAATCCGCCGTGAGCAGTCCAGTCACCGCCTCACTAAAGGTGATGGTCACCGTGGCAGTTTCGCCAGCCGCCAGTGCGGTATCGCTGACCACGATACTGGCCGTCGGACGCTGGGTATCGATGGCGTAGCTGTTGGAGTCGGTGGTGCCGCTGCCGGTATTACCGGCGGTATCGGTATAGCCGGTATTGTCCAGGGTGATCAGGTTGCTGGTGTCTTCGATATTGGCGTCCGGCGTCAGGGTCGCGGTCCAGATGATACCGCCATCACTGGAGCTGAGTCCGCTGAGAACGCCGTTGGCAACACTGAAGTCGGCCAGATCCAGACCGGTCACCGCCTCACTGAAGGTGATGGTGATCGTGCTGGTTTCACCTACCGCCAAGGCAGTATCACTCACCACAATACTGGCCGTCGGGCGCAGGGTATCAATGGCGTAGCTGTTGGAGTCGGTGGTGCCGCTGCCGGTATTACCCGCCACATCGGTATACCCAGCGTTGTTCAGGGTGATCAGGTTTGCTGCATTCTCGACGTTGGCGCTGGGCGTCAGGGTTGCCGTCCAGGTAATGCCGCCATCGCTGGAACTGAGGCCGCTGAGGGTGGCATTGGCCACAGTGAAATCGGCCAGATCCAATCCGCTCACTACTTCACTGAAGGTGATGGTCACCGTGGTAGTTTCACCAGCTGCCAAGGCGAGATCACCCACCACGATACTGACCACCGCCGGACGTTGAGTATCGATGGCGTAGCTGTTGGAGTCGGTGGTGCCGGTGCCGCTATTACCGGCGGCGTCCTGTACGCCGGTGTTGTCCAAGGTGATCAGGTTGCTGGTGTCTTCGATATTGGTGTCCGGCGTCAGAGTCGCGGTCCAGGTGATACCACCATCGCTGGAGCTGAGTCCGCTGAGGCTACCGTTGGCAATGCTGAAGTCCGCCGTGGTCAGTCCGGTGACCGCCTCACTGAAGGTAATGGTAACCGTAGCGGTTTCACCAACCGCCAGTGCAGTATCGCTCACCACGATGCTTGCGGTCGGACGTTGAGTATCAATGGCGTAGTTGTTGGAGTCGGTGGTACCGCTGCCTGTGTTACCGGCCGCATCGGTATACCCGGTGTTGTCCAGGGTAATGAGGTTATCGGTGTCTTCGATATTGGTGTCCGGTGTCAGCGTGGCCGTCCAGGTAACACCGCCATCACTGGAGCTGAGTCCGCTGAGACTACCGTTGGCAACGCTGAAGTCCGCCGTGGTCAGTCCGGTGACCGCCTCACTGAAGGTAATGGTGACCGTAGCGGTTTCACCAGCCGCCAGCGCAGTATCACTTACCACGATACTGGCCGTTGGGCGCTGGGTATCGATGGCGTAGTTGTTGGAGTCGGTGGTACCGCTGCCTGTGTTACCGGCCGCATCGGTATACCCCGTGTTGTCCAGGGTAATGAGATTACTGGTGTCTTCGATATTGGTGTTCGGTGTCAGGGTCGCTGTCCAGGTAACACCGCCATCACTGGAGCTGAGTCCGCTGAGACTACCATTGGCAACGCTGAAGTCCGCCGTGGTCAGTCCAGTGACCGCCTCACTAAAGGTGACGGTGACCGTAGCGGTTTCACCAGCCGACAGCGCAGTATCACTTACCACGATACTGGCCGTTGGGCGCTGGGTATCGATGGCGTAGCTGTTGGAGTCAGTGGTACCGCTGCCGGCATTGCCCGCCAAGTCAGTCACCCCGGTATTGTCCAAGGTAATGAGGTTGCTGGTATCTTCGATATTGGCGTCCGGCGTCAGGGTCGCGGTCCAGGTAATACCACCATCGCTGGAACTGAGGCCGCTAAGGCTGCCATTGGCTACGCTGAAATCGGCCGTGTCCAGCCCGCTTACCGCCTCACTGAAGGTAATGGTAACCGTGGTGGTTTCGCCAGCCGCCAGTGCGGTATCACTTACCACGATACTGGCCGTTGGGCGCTGGGTATCGATGGCGTAGTTGTTGGAGTCGGTGGTGCCAGTACCTGTGTTGCCAGCAGCATCGATATAGCCCGTGTTGTCCAGGGTAATCAGATTACTGGTGTCTTCGATATTGGCATCCGGCGTCAGGGTTGCCGTCCAGGTGATACCGCCATCACTGGAACTCAGTCCACTCAAGGTGCCATTGGCGACAGCAAAGTCACTCACCGTCAAGCCATTCACCGCCTCACTGAAGGTGATGGTCACCGTGCTGGTTTCACCTACCGACAGTGCCGTATCGCTGACCACGATGCTGGCGGTCGGGCGCTGGGTATCAATGGCGTAGTTGTTGGAATCGGTGCTGCCACTGCCGGTATTACCGGCGGCATCGGTATACCCCGTGTTGTCCAGGGTAATCAGATTGCTGGTGTCTTCGATATTGGCATCCGGTGTCAGGGTCGCTGTCCAGGTGATACCACCATCTATCGACACCAGCTCGCTCAAGGCACCATTGGCGACGGCAAAATCCTCGATGGTCAGGCCACTCACCGCCTCACTGAAGGTGATGGTGACTGTAGTGGTTTCGCCGACCGATAGTGCTGTGTCGCTCACTACGATGGTCGCGGTCGGGCGCAGGGTGTCGATGGCGTAAGCGTTGGAGTCGGTGCTGCCAGTACCGGTATTACCGGCGGCATCGATATAGCCCGTGTTGTCCAGGGTAATCAGATTACTGGTGTCTTCGACATTGGCGTCCGGCGTCAGTGTGGCTGTCCAGGTGATGCCACCATCGCTGGAGCTGAGGTCGCTCAGGCTGCCATTGGCGACAGCAAAGTCGCTCACAGTTAAGCCTGCCACCGCCTCGCTGAAGGTGACGGTCACCGTGGTGGTTTCGCCTAGCGACAGTGTGGGGTCACTCACCACGATACTGGCTGTCGGACGTTGGGTATCGATGACCAGGGTCTGGGTTGTGGCCGACGAGACGTTGCCGGCGGCATCGGTGGCAGTGACGGAGACGGGGTTGGCGCCATTGGTGTCCAGGGCCAGGCTGCCGGCCGCCGGTGTGGCGGTGGCTAGGTCGAGGCTCCAGGTACCGCCAGCGGCGACGGTGGTGTAGGTGGCGCCGCCGATGGTCACGGTAACGGTGCTGTCGGCTTCCGCGGTGCCGCTCAGCACCGGTGCCGCTGCATTGGTCAGGGCTGGTGAGGTGACGACCGGCGCTGTCGGGGCAATGGTGTCGATGGCATAGGCCGGGCCGTCGGTAAACCCTCCCGTGATGGAATTGTTGGCGGCGTCGACGATACCGGTGCCGTTGGCATTGAGGCTCAACCCCAGGTTGCCGAGCCCGGTGATGGCGTCGATCGTCACCCGATAGGTACGCGGGTCGATCTGTATCAGCGATTGCAGGGTGGCGTTGACGCTGCCGTCGGTTATCAGACTGAAATCACTGATATCCACACCGCTGACGTCTTCGGTGAAGGTCACGGTAAAGGTGACGCTGGAGGCGTTGGTCGGGGAGGCGCCGTCCAGGCTGATGGCGCTGACCTCCGGTGTGATGGCATCGACCAGCACACCGGTCGTGCTGCCTACCGTGTTCAAGGCGGTGGTGGTGTCATTCCCGGCGACGTCGCGCAAGGTGCCACCATTGGCGTCAATACTGCTGCCCAGGCTGATACCGGTAGTGTCCATCTGGCCGTCGGCCACCGTCAGGCGGAATACCAGGGCGGTGCTTCCGGAACCCGACAGGTAGCTGGCGTAGACGGTGCCTCCGGTGTCGAGGGTGATGGCGATTCTCGGCGTGCCGCCGCTGGTATCGACTGTGACGCTTTCCGACAGGTTTACCGTGAAGTCCAGATTCTGCCCGGCCACGTAGGTGCCATCGGCAGGCACCGATACCGAGCTGACCGTGGCGGCAACACCATCGATGACGATCGCTTTGTTGCCCGCCAGGGAGTTGGCGTCGCCCAGTGAGGGCAGGGTAAGCACGGCATCGTTGGCGGTGACGCCGCGAATGGTCGCGCCATTGAGCGAGAGGGCCGCCGTGGACTGGTAATTCAGATCGGCGCTGAGATCTCCAGGTTGCACTGTGTAAATGAACGTCAGTGTGTTACCGCCGGAGCCGGAAACATAGGTTGCGAGGCGGTCGATACTGCCGGTCTCCAGCAGCAGGGTGGGGATGCCACCCGTCGTGTCGACCGTGACCGCCTCACTGAAGGTGGCGGTGATGGTGATGGTATCGCCCACTTTGTAGATACCATCTGCTGTGCTGGCGCTGACATCGGTTACTTGTGGAATGAGGCTGTTGACCATGATGCTGATGGTGTCGGTATCGGTTTGCGCGCCACCGCTGCCGCTGTTGCCCAGGTCGTTGGTGGTGATCTGCAGGCTGGCTGGGCCGTTGTAGCCGCCGGTAGGCGAGAACACCAGGCCGTTCAAGGCGTTGTTGATATCGGCGATGCTGCCGGAGAAGGTCATGGTTCCGTCATTGCTACCCAAGCCCACCGAGAAGATAAGCCCGGTGGTGCCGCCGAGCGTCAGAAGGCCATTAGTCGCCGTTAGCGTTACCTGCACAACATTGGAGCCCGCATCCACGTCGCTGATGCTGATCAGGTTGCCATTGCCGCTGTTGAATACCAGAACGCTGTCTTGATCGACGCTCTGCGCCGTGGGCACCGAGTTGACCGGCGCGTCGTTCACGGCAGTGACCATGAGCGTGACGCTGGTGGTATCGGTCTGCGCACCGCCGCTGCCGGTATTGCCGCCATCGTCGATGGTGACGGTCAGCGTGACGTTGGCAGTGGCGTTGCTGGCGGTGGTGAAGCTGATGCCCGATGCCGCGATGAAGGCATTGATGTCGGCAAGGCTGCCGGTCAGGGTCAAGGCGCTGGCGGTACCGCCGACGGTGACGCCGTTGCCGCTGGTGGCACTGAGCGTGCCGCTGGGTACCGAGAAGGTCGCGGTCACGTTGCCGCTGCCAGCATCGACGTCGGTGAACGAGATGCCGGTCAATGCGCCGGGAAGATCTTCGGTGATGGCGATGGAGCCTGGTGCGGTGATCGTCGGTGCGTCGTTGATGGCTGTTACATCCAGCGTAATGGTGCCATCAGTCGGGCCGGTACCTGCAGCGTCCCGTATGTGGGTGTTGATGGTGACGTCCTGGCTCCAGTTGGCTGCAGGGGCAAAGGCGACAGCGGCCAACGCTGCGTTGACGTCGCTGACTGAGCCGCTGACTGCCCATACGCCAGTGCCTGCGTTGTAGGTGGAGGTAGCCGAGCCAAAGGTGCCCGTAGTCAGGTTGCCTGCCGAGGGATTGCTCAATGTCAGTATGGCGGTGATGGTCTCGCCAGTGTCTACATCCGTCACCACGATGTCGCCCAGCGCTACCGGGCTACCTGGGTCTTCGTTGTAAGACACGGTCTGAGTCAGGTTGCTGGCCGTCGGTGCGTCATTGACGGCTGCTACCAGCAGACTGGCCTGAGCTGTGCCGCTGGAAAAGGCGGTGGTGCCGCCGTTAGTGCTGGTATCGGCGCTGCTGCGCACAGCATTGGTGGATGCGCTGCCGATGCTTTGATCCCAGGCGCGGAAGGTCAGTGTCGCGATTTCACCGTTCGCCCCATCGGGTATGTAGCGTACTTGGGTACTGGCGGACAGCAGCAGGGCCGAGCCGGAGGAGACGCTACCTATGCCGCTCCAGGTGATTCCATCGGTCGAATACTGCCAGGTGCCGTTGCCGCTGCTGGCGGTGAGGGCGATGCCACTGTCCGGGCCGTCCGGGTCGGCGGTGGTCAGGCCGGCAAGGATGGTGGATACCAGGGTGCCGTTTGATGTGGTGTCTTCGTTGGTACCGGTCAGGCTGTAGGGGCCGCCGGAAAGGGTTGGCGCATCATTGACCGCGACGACGCTGACCGTGCTGATGATCGACGGACTGGTGGTGTCCACGCCGCCACTGGCGGTCCCACCGCTGTCGGTGATGCTGGTAAGGGTGATGACACGCGTTGCGGTGCTCGGGGCGTCGCTGCTGTTGCGATAGCCCATGCCATCGACCACGTTTTGTGCTGTTGCCGCGCTGATGCCTCCGGCGCTGCCCAGGGTGATGGTCGCTGTACCGCCATTGATGCTGACCCAGTAGCTGATGCCATTGCCTGCCGTCGTGCCGTTGCTGCCGGCGAGCAAGGCGATATCGGTGCCGTCGATACGCAGGATCTCATTGCTGCCATCAGCCAGGTTGGTAACGCTCAGGGTCATGCCGGTGATGGTCTGGCCGGTTTCGACGGTGTTGATGCTGACGTTGCTGAACAGATCAGCTGCGCTGCCGTTTTCGGTGTAGGTGGGGTTGTTGCCGGTAGCGGTGATGGCCGGAGCGTCGTTGACGTCGGTCACGTTCACCGTCACCTCAGCGGCCGTGCTGGTGCCGCCATCGCCGTCGTTGACGGTGATGCTGACGGTGCGCGCAGCCGTGCTCGGGTCGGCGTCGTTGCTGTTGGCGTAGGTCAGGTTGTGGATCAATGCCTGGACGGCAGCGGCGTTGGCACTGGCGTTGAGGGTGACGACCAGGCCGGCGCCGCCCGTACCGCTGGAGGTGATGGTGCCGATGGCGGTGCCGCCGTAGCTTACGGTGCTGCCCGATACGCTGATCTGGCCTGTACCCGTGCCCTCGTTGCGGATCGCCAGTACGTCCTCGCCGGGGCTGCCATTTGCGGTGATCGCCACCGTCACGTTACCGCCGTCGAAATCGGCGGAGTCAGCATCGGTGACGGTGGCGTTGCTGCCAACGTCGAGAAGCACGGCATTGCCACCCTCGGTGAAGGTCGTGGAGTCACCGTTGAGGTTGCTGATGACAGGAGCAATGTTGGGAGGGAGGATGTTGACCTCGCTGCCGCCACTGGCTCCAACGCTTGTTGCAGTGCTTCCGTCGTTGTCTCCTGACCAGTTGGCCGAATTGGTTATGCGTGCCAGCCAGGTAGCGCGGTCGGCGGCAGTCGTTGCGCCTGTGTACTGCACGTTATCCTGTTGGCTGGTGCCTCCGGGCATGCCGACGGCATTGATGCCGTTGACCAAGGCATTTTGGCTGCCGTTGCCGTTGCCGTTGGGTGTCATCGAATCACGCAAGGTCTGCGCAATGGAAGTATTCCAGCCATTCGCATCGACTACACCGGCTGAGTTGTTCATGCCAAAAATAAAATAAGGATTATTCTCTGCATCCTGGTAGATAAAGATGCTATCTCCCGAGAGAATCATAGGGTCATTAACAGTAGTAAAGCCCGATATTGAGATGTCGTTGGTAAGCACTGCGCTGGTGGTGACATTGGTCAATGTGGTCGTTTGATCTGCCCCTCCCAGAAACAGCCTGAAAATATTGCCAGCGCTGATTGCTCCACTGGTGGTCCAGGTAACCACCCCATCACCGGTCGATAAGGGAGTGAATGCATTGGTCGCCTGGTCCCAGCCCTTGTCGGTGATCTTGATGACAGTGCCTGCGGGGATATCCACCAGTGTCGCAAAGGTGACCGTGTCATCAACTGCATTCCAACCCAGCACCACGATATCGCCAGCATCCAGGGTGTTCAGAATATGGGTGTAGTTTGTGTCAGCGAACAGGACCTCGCTTTCAATCGTTCCGGTACTGGCTTCAAGTGTCCAATCCCCACCTTTGTTTGTGTCACCTGTCCAATCGGTGGAGGCAGCCACATCTGCACCGGTAAGACTGGCCAATTGACTGATGAAAGCAGCGCCATTTTCTCCCTTGGCAATGTCACACCCATAGATCAGGAAATCGCCGCTGGCGGTCAAGCTGCTGCCGATGGCGGCAAGCTGGTTTTGTGCATCGGCGATGTTGTCCAGATTCAGGCGTGCAGACCCGATCAGCAGGTTGGCTTCGCCGCCATGTGAGATCAGGTGGATGGCATCGATACCGCTACGGCCATTGAGATACTGCGCCATTTGGGTCAGACCATCCTGGCTAGAGTCCAGAACAACGACCTCTGTTCCAGCGGCCAGGCTGTCCAGTAATTGCTGGTTATCCTTGACGCTGGAGTCGATGAACACCACCTCCTGGCGTTGATCCGAGGTGGCAGAGCTAGGGGCGGCAGCCTGATTGTCGAAACTGCTGTCGGCGTCAGGTGTAGCTGATGCCTCCGCAGTCGCGGCTTCGGCAACGGTAGCTGCAACTGCGCCGTCGAACAGCATGCGCGGTTCGAGGGATATGGCCAGCGACGTCCTGATCATGGTTGGCTCGGGGCTGAGCGCCGGTTTATCGTTTTTGTTCCAGAACATGGCACTGCTTCCTATGATCGTGTGCAGCCACTTGGTTAGTGGACATCAGGCTGACGCTGACTCAAGACTATCAATGGCAGTCAAACCGTAGTTTGTCCTGCCTCTTATCGCTTCGCGAACTCAGTTTCGGCTCGGGAAGACGCCTTCCAGAGCGATGATGAAGTTGGTACCCAGGTAAGGGTTGCGAACTCCCAGAGGAATACCTCCGCCGGAGTGGACGGCATTGGCATTCAAGCTGGCATTGAAAGGCGCCAGCGTGGTATCGGCGGCGTTGCCATAGAGACTGACTTCCGCTCCGGCGGCACTATCCAGAGGCTTCGCCAGAACTGAGTCCGTATCAGGAACCTGACTGCTACCGTCGGCAGTGGATGCCGGGATAGCCACAGATACCGTGCCCGTCACCGGCAATGAGAATGGGGGCAGGTTGGAGTTCAGCAGCGTGACGTTCTCGCCCCCAGCAGCCTCCCCCTGGACAATCGTACTCAGACCAGGGCCCTGCCCCATGCCCACCGGGCCGCGACCGCGGTAGTCGGGCAGGCCGAAGGTGACCTGGCCGTTGCCGCCGAAAGTGGTGCCGAGTAACGAAAAAAGCGCGCTGTTCTGCGCGATGGGCAGCAGTTGGCCCTGGCACATCGCGTAGCCGCGCGGTGCGAAGTTGAAGCCGACCATTTTAATTTCGCCGAGAAACGGTTCCATGTTGTTGCTCCCTGCCTTGTGTTGCCGGCTCTGCCGGCGGATTGTCGTTATCGGTTGAAGCTATTGGTTGCCAGGTGCCCGGACGTGAAACACCGCCTGCAATAGTCGGGCTCCATCGTCGTCCGGGCCAATGGGGGTGAGCATGACCCACCATGACGATGCGGCCGGACTGTGCAAGGTGTAGCTGTATTGCGGCAAATCGACACCCGCAGGCTGTCGGAATACCGCGTCGTAGCACTGGTAGCGAGGGTTCATGGGCTTGCCCTGGTTCACTTCCAGCAATTCCACGTCGATGCCTGGGTGGCCTTCCCAGCTCAGGCGCCAGGTATGACCCAGGGCCTGCTGCAGTTCTTCCTGGCTGGGAATGTCACTCATGCACTCAGCCTCCGTGCGACGGGGCGATGCATCTGCAGGTAGACTGGATGCTGGCCGGTAATGGTGAAGCCGAAGCGCTCGTAGAGGCGACGTGCAGGGTTGTCGGGTTCGACGTACAGGCGGATCGACCTGTCGGCGGCGTCGGCTTCCCGCACCAGCAGCGACAGCAGATGGCTGCCTATACCGCGGCCGCGCCAGGCCGGCAGCAGCGAAAGATCCATCAGGTTATAGGTAGTCGGGCCACGGAAGAGATAGAGACGGCCGATTGACTGGTCAGCGTGGAGTACCACCGAGAATTCCGCTTCCCGATAGTGTTGCTGATAGTGACGATGCTGGGCATCGAACTGCTGGTCGAGAAAAGCATCCTTGGTGGCCTGATCCCAGGGCAGACGCTCCAGTTCCCCTTGGCGGGTGCTTGCATACAGTCCCTGCAGGAACGCCAGGTCGGCACTCTCGACGGGACGGAGACTCACCTCGGGTCTGGGCATGGTGTCGGGCTTCCCTGCGGGCCGGGCTCTGCGGGAGCTGGCGCCAACTATTGTAAGACACGCTGTTTTAGTGAAAACAGCCTATATGAAGGGGAAAGCCAATCGCAAGTATTTCATTGCGCATCCAGGCGACTTTTGCCAAACGTGCGTATGAAGCTTCTGGCTCACGAATGCCCTCGTCCAGTTGCTGAGCGGATGCTCAGAAACCGCTCTCACGCACGCCCAGTGCCGCCAGACGGCGCCAGGCCGCACCCAGCAGCGACTGGCGTTCACCCTTGAGCACAACGACGCCGCGTAGCGGATGGGCCAGCTGGATGTCGTCGGCGAGCAGGCTCAGGCGTACTCCGTACTGCGCCTCTACGGGTTCGGCGCGGTTCTGTGCGTCGCGGCGTACGGCGATCTGTCCGTGGTGGTCGGAGGTCAGGGCCTCCAGCTCCACATAGGCCGCACCGGTGGTATTCACCTCATCCAGACGCACCGCCAGCGCGCGGCGCGCTGGATCGTCAGCGATGAAATGGCCTTCGGCACCGGGCTCGACCCGCCAGAGGTGTTTCTCTGCCAGGTAGCCGCGCAGGCGCAGGCCGGGCGCCACCACACGAGCCAGCGGCACGTTCGGACTGAGCCAGCGGCCGGGCGATAGATCGGGCAGCAGATCCCTTACCTCGCCGGCCTGCGGGGCGCGCAGTTGCAGGCGCGCGCGCCGTGCTTCCAGACCGCGGTACTCGGCCACCGCCTCGGCCAGGCGTTGTTCGAGAATGCCGGCGTCGGCGGCGGTCTCGCTGCGCGAGGCCTGGCGGCGCAGCTGCAACTGGATGATCTCTATCTCGCGGCGAACAATGGTCTGTCGCGAATCCAGATCCGGCGACTCCAGTTCCAGCAGCAGCGTACCGGCCTCCACCGCCTGTCCGTCCTGGACGTGCACGGATTTCAGCCGCGCGGCGATCGGTGCATGCAGGGCGCTGGCGCGCGTTGCTTCAAGCTGTGCCGGTACCTCCACCGAGCCGCGCCAGGGCACCACCAGCACCAGCAGGAGTGCGCCGAGCCCGAGGCCGGTGTACAGCACCTTGCGTGGATCGGCATGGTCACGGCGTTGCCACCATTCGCTCAGTTCCCGCCAGATCGGCAGACCGATGAACCAGGCCAGTTCCACCAGCATCAGGAATATGCCCAGCACCTTGAAGAACAGGTGGTATACCGCCAGCGCGATGCCCAGGAACAGCACGGCACGCCATAGCCAGGAGCCATAGCCCCATACCAGCAGGCGCCGGCGCATGGTCGACGACCAGGGCTCCGGGGCGGGTTCGCCATAACCGAACAGCGCTTCGCGCAGGCGCCAGCGACACAGTGCGAAGGCGCGGCTCTGCAGGTTGTCCACACCCCACAGATCGCTGAGCAGAAAGTAGCCATCGAAGCGCATGAAGGGATTGAGATTGATGATCAACGTGGTGATCCAGGTGGCGCTGGCCAGCATGAAGGCTGCCGTACGCACCGGACCCTCGGGCAGCAGTGACCAGGCCAGCAGCGCGATAACGGCCAGGATCAGCTCGGCGAGTACTCCACCGGCGCCGATCAGCAGACGTGAGCGGCGATCGCGCACCCGCCAGGCGTCGCTGACGTCGGTATAGAGCATCGGCAGCAGCACCATGAAGGCCAGGCCCATGCTCTGCACCCGGCAGCCTGCTCGTTTGGCCATGAAGGCGTGGCCGAATTCGTGGCAAAGCTTGGCGAAGGTAAGAGCCACGCCGAAGGCCAGAGCGCCGCCGAGGCTGAACAGATGCGGGAAGGTGGCGATGAAGCGTTGCCAGTCGCGCATCACCAGAAACAGGCCGATAGCGAACACCAGCGGCAAGCCCCAGCGCAGGACTCCGGGGCCGTAGCGCTCCAGCACGGGCCATGTGCGATTGAGGAAGGCATCCGGTCGCCACAAGGGAATACGGAAGAACAGGTATTGATGCAGTACGCTCTTCCACGGGCTCTGGCGCATCGCGGCGGCCTTGGCGGCGTAACTGGCGCGCTGCGTATCGTCCAGGGCGGCAATCAAGTCATGGCCACTGAGAAAACGTAGCAGTTCCTCGAGGTCGGCTTCGTTCAAGGGCGCACCGGGCTCGGCATTGGCCGCTGCCAGCACCCGTTGTGGATCGCCCAGCAGCCAATGGCGCAACAGCCGCACAGCAGCAGCGCCCAGTTTGAAATAGCGACCACGCAAGGGGTCGGCCAGCGTCCACTGCGGCGCGCCGTCGAGGCCAGGGGCAGCCGGCGACAACTGCAGATCGGGGCGCAGAGCGGGCAGCATTACAGCCCCAGGCTCTGGCGCGCAGCAGCCAGGGGGCGGCGCATGAGGTAGTAGGCCAGGGGGGCGCGGTCACCGAACAACTTGGCCGTGCCGCGCAGGCCGATACGTGGCGGAGCGTCCACGAAGCTCGCATCCAGACGATAGGCCAGTTGCCCGGCGGCAGTGGTCTGGGCTTCGTAGGCCGAGCGCTCCAGTCGTGCGCCATGCCTGTTGAGCGGGTCGCTGTCGAGAAACAGAGCGATCTCAGCACCAGGTTGCAGGGCGATGGCATCGCCAACTGACAACTCGATGCGCAGTTCCGCCTGGGTCGGGTCGGCGATCTGCATCAGCCGCTCGCCGGTCTGAACCGGTTTACCGGTAAGACGCTCGGCGTCGGCGAACACGGCGATGCCGGCGCGCTCGGCACGCACTTCGCTGCGGGCCAGCAGCTGGCGAGCGTAGTCGAGCTCGGCGCGTTTCTGTTCCACCCGAGCTGCCAGCAGGTCAATGCGAGCGCTGGATTCGGCATCGGCGAAGGCACGTTGGGCGTTGGCTTTGAGCTCGGCCTCGGCCACCCCGAGAGCGCGTTCGGCCACATCTGCCTGCGCCTTGAGACTGGTGGCATCGAAACGCACCAGCAACTCTCCGGCAGCGACATTCTGGTTGGGTTTGACCAGGAATTCGGCAATCACACCATCCAGCGGCGCGGCGACCACGCGTCCTCCCTGGGGAACGACTTCGGCGGGGGCCAAGACCGACTGGCGTACCGGTACCAGCAGGGTCAGCGATAGCGCGGCGGCGACCATTAGCAGTTTTTTTCGCGGCCAGCGCATACGCCAGGGCTTGCGCGGCTGCAGGGCCAGCCAGGCGTGGGCATAGGTGTCGGCCAGCTGGGCCAGCAGGGATTGTTCGGCTTCGCTGAATGGCTGTTCCCGGGCCAACCAGAGTCCGCCGAAGGTTTCGTTCTGCCGGTTCTTCAATGGCAGCCAGTAGGCCTGGGGAGCGGACAGGCTTTGCCAGTCGGCGCGATCCTGCTCATCCAGTCGTTGCGGATCAATGCCGTGAGCCTCATTCAGTTGCCCCTGGCTGAGCAGGTGCGAGGCTGCACGTTCGACGAAGGCCACAAAGGGTGCGTGCGGCTCCACCACGCTGATACCGGTCAGTGCCTGCACCTTGCCGGCGACCAGCAGTGCGGCATGCCGGAAGCCGAACAGCGCCTGGCCGTCGTTGACCATGGCGAAGGCGAGTTGCTCGACGGTGCCCGCCCTGCGGGCCTGTTGCTGCAGCCCGAGAAACAGAGCGAAGACACGTTCGGCCGTACCCGGCAAGGGGGCGTTCACTCCGCCACCTGGAACTGGGCGGTACCACTCATGCCGGCCAGCAAGCCGCTGGCATCCTCGGGCAGACCACCGATCAGCAACAAGGTCTGGCTGCCCTCGTCGATCCGTGCGCCCAGGCGTTTGACCACCGCTCGCAGCGGGGTACCGGTTTCGTCCGGGGTGAATTCGAAGGGTTGTTCGGGTTCGATCCGGCTCAGCCAGCTGGACGGTACCAACAGGTAGATTTCCAGAGTGCCGTTGTCGACCACATCCAGCAGCGGGGCGCCGTTGGCGACGCTTTCGTGCGGTTGGGCGCGGCGTTGCACCACTCGTCCATTGAACGGGGCGACGACACTGCAGCGTCTCACCTGCACCTGATATACCTGGGTCTCTGCCAGGCTCTGGGCCTGGCGGGCTTCGGCCAGTGCCACTTCGAAGCGACCGACCGAGTTGAGCGCAGCCAGTTGCTTCTTGTGGTTCAATTCTTCGCGGGTGGCGCGCACGGCGGCTTGTGCGGCGTCGAGTTGAGCCTGGTAGGCACTGCAGTCGAAGCGCACCAGGACGTCGCCTTTAGCGAAAGCCTGGCCATCGGCGAATGGCATCTCGATGATACGCCCGGGCAGCTCGCTGGAGAGCACAGCCTGGTTACGTGCTCGCAACACCCCGCGCACCTGGCGTTCCCCAGTCTGCAGCGCAGTAATGGCAAGCGGTTCGAGCAATGGCTCAGCCCAGACTGGCGAGCCGAGTGGCAGCATCAGCAGGCCGAGGATGGACAGGCGGGCGGTGTGGCGAAGCATGGCATACGTCCTTGCATGAACTCAGCGCAGTCTACAGCACAAGCCGCGTACGGCAAATTGGCGTAACTGCGCCTCGATGTGATACTGCGCAGGCGTAGCGCAGGGGCGCTACACCCCCAGGCAAAGCCCCCCATGACTGGTGCAGTCCAGGCCTAGCGATCAGGCTTGTCTGCTGCCCCCTGGGGTTGGCGAGCCCCTGCTCGCCGACGGGCTGCGTCCCCGCTGCGAGCTTGCAGGCGTAGCGCAGGCGCGCTACACCCCACGTCCTTTATGGCTTCAGCAGATCCTGCCGATAGAAATCCGCCAGATGCCGGTATACCGCAGGCCAGGCGGCCCGCAGCGGTCCGGGCTGTTCGAAGAAGGTTTCCGACAGCACAGCAAAGAACTCCGCCGGGTCCTCCAGTGCGTATTCGTCCACCGGCAACGGCTCGCCCTGCTCAGCCCGCCTGGCCAGGTCATCCCAGGCCGCCTGCATGTCGCGCTGCCAGGCGCCGGCATCCATGCCCGCATGCAGCGGCGGCGCGCCATTGGCCGAGGCATCGCGCATATCCAGGGTATGCGCCAGCTCATGAATCACCACGTTGTAGCCGTCACCCTGTCCCGAATGCCAGACATCCTCCAGCGACAACACCACCGGCCCCCGCTCCCAGGCCTCGCCACTGCGTTCGCTGGTTTCCTGGTGGACGATGCCGAATTCATCCTCCCAGCTGTGCTCGGCGACGAAGGGCCCGTCGTAGAGAATCAGTGTCTGCCAGCGCTCGTACCAGTCCAGCCCCAGCTCCAATACCGGCACCACGGCCATGCCGGCGATGCGCAGGCGCAGCCGGTCATCCAGTTCGGCGCCATTGACCGCCACCAGGTGCTTGCGCAGCAGCAGGCGCAGGGCCAGCTCCTGGATGCGCTGTTGCTGTTCGGGACGGTAACGCTGGTAGACCGCCCAATCCCCCAGCGCCTGGTGCCATTGCCCGGCGCTGATGGCCAGGCCGCGCAATTGACGATCCTCTCGCCAGCGGCGCAGGCATTGCCACCAGCCCTGTGGCCTGGGTGTGACGATTCTGTTGTTGATGACGGCTCTCCCCTCGATACGGCACAAGCTCAGCCCATGGTACGGCATCTGCTCGCGTTGTCATCGGCGCGGTTGCATCCGATCAGCCATGCTGATGGCAACAAGCACTGGAGCACGGGCCATCTGGCCGTGTATTGTCAGCAGCCATGCTCCTGCCAGAACGAGTCGCCCGGATAACCATGACCAGTAAGAATGCCACCCTGACAGGGCTGATCGCCATCCTGCTATGGAGCTCGATCGTGGGCCTCATTCGCGGTGTGAGTGAGTTTCTCGGCGCGACCGGTGGCGCGGCCATGATCTACAGCGTGGCAGCTGTGTTCCTGCTGTTGTCCGTTGGCCCTACCCGGGTCCGGCAATTTCCCAGGCGCTATCTGTTCTGGGGCAGCCTGCTGTTCGTTACCTATGAACTGTGCCTGGCCCTGTCCATCGGCTATGCCAATTCCAGCCGCCAGGCTATCGAGGTGGGCATGGTCAACTACCTGTGGCCCGCTTTCGTCATGGTCGCCGCCATCCTGTTCAACAAACAACGGGCCAACTGGCTGATCCTGCTGCCCGGCTTTGTGCTGGCCATTCTCGGTATTTGCTGGGTGTTGGGGGGCGATGAGGGGCTGCATCTGCCGAGCATGCTGGACAACGTCCGAGACAACCCGCTGAGCTATGGACTGGCCTTTCTCGGCGCGCTGATCTGGACGGCCTATTGCACGGTGACCGCGCGGATTTCCGAGGGCAATAACGGCATCACCCTGTTCTTCGCCCTGACCGCCGTAACCCTGTGGCTGAAGTATGCGTTCATCGGCGGCGAGCCCATGGAGTTCAGTCTGACGGCCATGATCTATCTGGTGCTGGCCGCGGCGGCCATGGGGTTCGGCTATGCGGCGTGGAATGTGGGCATCCTGTATGGCAATGTCACCGTGCTCGCCGGTGCGTCCTATTTCATTCCGGTGATCTCGGCGGCGCTGGCGGCACTGGTACTGCAGACGCAGCTATCGCTGGCCTTCTGGCAGGGGGCGGCCATGGTTTGCCTGGGCTCGATCCTGTGCTGGCTGGCCACACGCGGTAAACGCAGTGATATGCAGGAAGCCACCGCCAGCTGAGGCTTGTTCGAAGCAGTGTACCCGGGGTGTAGTGCTCCGGTTCGCGTTCGGGCGCTACGCCTGATGACTCCCTGCCGTGCAGGCGTAGCGCAGCCGCGCTACACCCCGATCCCGATCTATACGGTATGCAGGTACCACATGTACTCCAGATCCGAGATGGTCCGCTCGAACTCTTCCATCTCGCTCTCCTTGCACAGCACGAAGACGTCGAGATACTCCTCGCCGATGTACTCCTTCATCACCTCCGAGGCTTCCAGCTCACGCAGCGCATCGCGCAGGTTGGTCGGCAGCGACGGCTCGTGCTGTTCGTAGGCGTTGCCCTCGGTCATCTCCGGCGGCTCGATACGGTTGCTGATGCCGTAGTGAATTGCTGACAGCAGCGCCGCCATCAGCAGGTAGGGGTTGGCATCGGCCCCGCCGAGGCGGTGTTCGATGCGCATCGCCTCCGGTTCGCCGCCAGGCACACGCACCGCCACGGTACGGTTGTCGATACCCCAGGTCGGCGCACAGGGCACGAAGAAGCCAGGACTGAAGCGCCGGTAGGAGTTGACGTTGGGACACAGGAAGGCCATGTACTGCGGCAGGGTCTGCAGCAGCCCGCCAATGGCCCAGCGCAGGTTGTCGGACAGCTGGCCGTCGGCATCCGGGGCGAAGGTGTTCTGCCCGTCGCGCTCCAGGCTGATATGCACATGCATGCCATTGCCCGCCTGGTCGTGGTAGGGCTTGGCCATGAAGGTGGTATCCATCTCGTGGTCGTAGGCCACGCTCTTGATCACCCGCTTGAGCAGCACGCTGTAGTCGCAGGCCTTGACCGGGTCATCGACGTGATGGAGGTTGACTTCGAACTGGCCGGGGGCCGATTCGGCGACGATGGCGTCAGCGGGGATGCCCTGCTCGTGGGCAGCTTCGATGACGTCCTCGAGAAATTCAGCATATTCGTCCAGGTCGTCCATGGAATAGACCTGCACCGAGTTGGGGCGCTTGCCGGAGATCGGCGAGCGCGGCGGCTGCGGACGCCCGGTGATGTTCTCCTGGTCGATCAGGAAGAACTCCAGTTCGAAGGCCGATACCGGCTTGAGACCCAGCTCATTGAAACGTTCGACCACCCGCTGCAGTACATAACGCGGATCGGCAAAGAAAGGGGTCTGGCGATCCAGCTCGTACATGGTCATCAGCAGCTGCCCGGTCGGGCGCTTCTGCCAAGGCTCGATGCACAGGGTGCCGGGGATCGGCAGGCAGATACGGTCGGCATCGCCGATTTCCATGCCCAGCCCGGTTTCCTCGACGGTGGTGCCCTGGATATTCAGGGCGAATACCGATGCCGGCAGGGCAATGCCACGCTCGAAGGCCTTGACCAGCGCCGAGCGGTCGATCCGCTTGCCGCGAACAATACCGTTCATGTCAGCGATCAGCAGGTCGATGAAGTGAACATCGGGATAGGCAGCAAGGAAGGCTTCGGCTTCCCGTACAGAAACGGGAGGGGTAACAGTCTCGGCAGCGTCAATGGTAATGACCTTGGCGGGCTCGCTACCGACGCCCGTGACATCGGCTGGGGAGGGCATGTTCGTCACCTGTTATTTGTAAAATATATCAATCATGACTCTCTTGTCTGAGAGTAAATCCGAAAGCCCCCGGTGAGTCAATAGAACCCCAGCCGCCCCAAAACGGGGCGTAGCGCACCCTCTATGATCATTACCAAGCTCCGGCAACAGTAGTTTGCCCACCTCACCATCATGAGATCATCATCATTTTGTGGTTATTATTTTTTGTTGCTATTGTATGAAAAATTGAACAATCCATTATGCAAGCCGCCACCCGCGCAGACACCATCATGTCCGAGACCCGCAAGCCGTTGATCGGCATCTCCTGCTGTACCACCACCTTCGGCCCGCACCCATTCCATATGGTTGGTGAAAAGTACATTCTCGGCGTGCTGCAGGGAGCCGACGGCTTGCCGTTGCTGATTCCGGCGCTGGGTACCCAGCTGCCACTCGAGCCGTTGCTGGACAGCCTGGACGGCCTGCTGTTCACCGGTTCACCCTCGAACGTCGAGCCCCATCACTATGCCGGACCCGACAGCGCCCCTGGCACCCGGCATGATCCCCAACGCGACGCCACCACCCTGCCGCTGATCCGCGCCGCGATCGAGCGCGGCGTACCGCTGCTGGGCCTGTGCCGTGGCTTCCAGGAAATGAACGTGGCCTTCGGCGGCAGCCTGCACCAGCGACTGCATGAAGTGCCCGGTTTTATTGAACACCGCGAGGACACCACGCAACCTGTGGAGGTGCAATACGGGCCCGCGCATGAGGTGCGCATCGAACCGGGAGGGCTGCTCGACCGCATCGCCGGCTGCAGCTCGGCACAGGTCAACTCCCTGCATACCCAGGGCGTCGATCGTCTGGCCCCCGGTCTGCAGCCCGAAGCGACGGCGCCCGACGGACTCATCGAGGCCTTTTCCGTTACCGCAGCAAGCAACTTCGCCCTCGGTGTGCAATGGCACCCCGAGTGGAAGGTAATGGAAAACCCCTTCTACCTGCGTATATTCAAGGCGTTTGGTGACGCCTGCCGAGCCCATGCGGCCCGGCCCAAGAGGACTGTATGAACAAGATTGAAGCCTTTCTCAAGGAGCACAGAATCACCGAGGTCGAATGCATGGTCAGCGACCTCACCGGCATCGCCCGGGGCAAGATCGCACCGACGGTGAAATTCATGTCGGAAAAGGGCATGCGCCTGCCCGAGAGCATCCTGCTGCAATCGGTCACCGGTGATTATGTGGATGATGATGTGTATTACGACCTGCTCGATCCGGCGGACATCGACATGATCTGCAAACCGGACGATGACGGCATCTACCTGGTGCCCTGGGCCATCGAGCCGACCGCGGTGATCATCCATGACTGCTACACCAAGCAGGGCGAACCGATCGAGATGTCGCCGCGCAACCTGCTGAAGAAGGTGCTGCGACTATACGAGGAGAAAGGCTGGAAGCCACTGGTGGCACCGGAAATGGAGTTCTACCTGACCAAGCGCAACGACGACCCCGATCTGCCGCTGCAGCCGCCGATTGGCCGTTCCGGACGCCAGGAGACCGGACGCCAGTCGTTCTCCATCGACGCGGCCAACGAATTCGACCCACTGTTCGAGGACATGTACGACTGGTGCGAGGCCCAGGGCCTGGATCTGGATACCCTGATCCACGAGGAAGGCACGGCGCAGATGGAAATCAACTTCCGTCATGGCGATCCGCTGCACCTGGCCGACCAGGTGCTGGTGTTCAAGCGCACCATGCGCGAGGCGGCGCTCAAGCATGACGTGGCCGCCACCTTTATGGCCAAGCCGATCACCAATGAGCCGGGCAGCGCCATGCACCTGCACCAGAGCATCATCGATGTGAACACCGGCAAGAACATCTTTTCCAACCCCGACGGCAGCATGAGCGAGCTGTTCCTGCACCATATCGGCGGTTTGCAGCGCTACATCCCGGAAGTGCTGCCGCTGTTCGCACCCAACGTCAACTCGTTCCGCCGCTTCCTGCCGGACACCTCGGCCCCGGTGAACGTCGAGTGGGGCCGGGAAAACCGCACCGCCGGCCTGCGCGTGCCCGACTCCTCGCCGGAGAACATGCGCCTGGAAAACCGCCTGCCCGGCGCCGATGCCAACCCCTATATCGCCATCGCCGCCAGCCTGCTGTGCGGCTACCTGGGCATGATCAACCGCATCGCCCCCAGCGCACCGGTGGAGGGCCGCGCCTATGAACGGCGCAACCTGCGCCTGCCGTTCTCGCTGGAGTCGGCGCTGGAGCGCATGGAGCAATGCCGGGATGTCGAGGAAGTGCTCGGCGAGAAGTTCTGCCGTGGCTATATCGCGGTCAAGCGGGTGGAAAACGAGAACTACAAGCGCGTCATCAGTTCCTGGGAGCGGGAGTTTCTACTGCTGAGCGTATAGCGACACAACGGATCACAGGAGTACCGAGCATGACCATAGCAGGCAAACCCACCACCGCTGAACTGCAGGCACTGGACGCTGCCCACTACCTGCATCCGTTCACCGATCACAAGGACCTGGGCAGCCGGGGCGCGCGCATCATCGAGCGCGCCTCGGGGGTGTATCTGTGGGACAGCGACGGCAATCGCCTGCTCGACGGCATGGCCGGACTGTGGTGCGTCAACATCGGCTATGGCCGGCGTGAACTGGCCGATGCTGCCTACCGGCAGATGCTCGAACTGCCCTACTACAACAGCTTCTTCCAGTGTACCCACCCACCGGCGGTGCAGCTGGCCAGCGCCATTGCCGAGCAGGCTCCGGCGCACATGAATCATGTGTTCTTCACCGGCTCCGGCTCCGAAGCCAACGACACCGTGCTGCGCATGGTGCGCCGCTACTGGGATCTGCAGGGCCAGCCACAGAAGAAAACCGTGATCGGCCGCATCAATGGCTATCACGGCTCCACCGTCGCCGGCGCCAGCCTCGGCGGCATGAGCGCCATGCACGAGCAGGGCGACCTGCCGATCCCCGGCATAGTGCACATCGCCCAGCCATACTGGTATGGCGAGGGCGGCGACATGAGCGAGAACGAGTTCGGTCTGTGGGCGGCGCGTCAGCTGGAGGAGAAGATCCTGCAGGTCGGCACCGACAAGGCCGCTGCCTTCATCGCCGAACCGATCCAGGGCGCCGGCGGGGTGATCGTTCCGCCGCCCACCTACTGGCCGGAAATCAAGCGCATCGTCGACAAGTACGGCATCCTGCTGGTGGTCGACGAGGTGATCTGCGGCTTTGGCCGCACCGGCGAATGGTTCGGCAGCCAGTACTACGATCTGCAGCCGGACCTGATGCCGATCGCCAAGGGCATGACCTCCGGCTACCTGCCGATGGGCGGCGTCATCGTCGGCGAACGCGTCGCCTCCTGCCTGATCGACAGCGGCGGCGAGTTCTTCCATGGCTACACCTATTCCGGTCACCCGGTAGCGGCGGCGGTCGGCCTGGAAAACCTGCGCATCCTGCGCGATGAACATATCGTCGACTATGCTCGTAACGAAGCAGCGCCCTATTTGCAGGACAAGATCGCCGCACTGGCCGAGCACCCGCTGGTCGGCCAGGTGCGTGGTGCCGGCATGCTCGGTGCCTTCGAGCTGGTACGCGACAAGGCCAGCCGCGAACGCTTCCCCGGCAAGGGCGCCGCCGGTACCCTGTGCCGCGACCTGTGCATCGGTAACGGCCTGGTCATGCGTGCAGTAGGTGACAGCATGATCATGTCACCACCCCTGATCATCCAGCCGGAGGAGATCGACGAGCTATTCGAGAAGGCCTGGCGCAGCCTGAACATGGCGGCTCAGGAGTTGACCTAGACCTGGCAAGGGCCCGCGACGGCAAGATGCTCTATCCGCGCGCAGAGACCTTGCATACACTATCCCGGCTGGCCGAACTGCCTGCCGACATGGAGCGTTCGTAGCAAAGTCCAGCCCGGAGTGTTTCCGGGTGTTGATCGATCAACCGATGACGGCCGGTACACCCGGCCAATCACAAGAACAGACCGGCCCGGCCCCAGGACGGCGTCTGTAAAGGAGAAAGCATGAAACCGACAATGCACAAGACGTTGCTGGCTTTGGCAGTGACCGGGTTGTTCGCAGGTGCAGCGCAGGCTGCCGGTCAATTGAAGATCTACAACTGGTCGGACTATATCGCCGAGGACACCATCGCCAACTTCGAGAAGGAAACCGGCATCAAGGTGACCTATGACGTCTACGACTCCAACGAGGTACTGGACGCCAAGCTGCTCACCGGCCGTTCCGGCTTCGATATCGTGGTGCCGTCCAACCACTTCCTGACCAAACAGATCGAGGCGGGTGTCTACCAGAAGCTGGATCACAGCAAGCTGCCGAACATGAAGAACCTCAACCCCGACCTGATGGACGAGATGGAGAGCATCGACCCGGGCAGCCAGTACTCGATCCCCTACATGTGGGGCACCAACGGTATCGGCTACAACATCGACAAGGTCCAGGCCATTCTCGGCGAAGACGCACCGCTGGACACCTGGGATCTGGTCTTCAAGCCGGAGGTCGCCGCGAAACTGACCAGTTGCGGTATTTCCATGCTCGACTCCGGTGACGACATGCTGACCTCGGCCCTGCAATACCTGGGCCTGGACCCCAACAGCAACAGTGCCGACGACCTGAAAAAGGCCGAAGAGCTGCTGATGAGCGTGCGTGGGCACGTGACCTACTTCCACTCCTCACGCTATATCTCCGACCTGGCCAACGGTGAGATCTGCGTCGCTGTCGGCTTTTCCGGTGACGTATTCCAGGCGGCAGCCCGGGCCGAGGAAGCGGATAACGGGGTGAATATCGGCTACAGCATCCCTCAGGAAGGTACGCAGCTGTGGTTCGACATGATGGCCATTCCCAAGGGTGCACCGAACGCCGACAACGCGCACACCTTCATCAACTATATCCTGCGCCCGGAAGTGGTCGCGCCGATCACCGACTATGTGGCCTACGCCAACCCCAACCTGGCGGCCAACGAGTTTGTCGATCCGGAAGTGCTGAACGACCCGGCGATCTACCCCACCGAGGAAGTCATGGCCAAATTGTTTGTGGCCAAACCACGCCCGCTGGCATCTCAACGGATCATCACCCGCGCCTGGAACAGGATCAAGTCGGGACGTTGAACCTTGTCGGGGCCGCCCCTGCGGCCCCTCACTTGTTGGGGGAGTAGTCTATGGTGGGCGCAGCAGGAGCCATGAAACAGGCCATGGCCAAAAACGAACCGGTTGAGTTCGTCAAGATCGAGCGCGTCAGCAAGCAGTTCGATGACGCCTTGGCAGTAGACGATGTGACCCTCACCATCAACCGGGGCGAGATCTTCGCCCTGCTGGGCGGCTCCGGCTCGGGTAAATCCACCCTGCTGCGGATCCTGGCCGGCTTCGAGAAGCCCAGCGAAGGCCGCGTATTGCTCGACGGCCAGAATATTACCGATCTGCCGCCGCACAAGCGACCGATCAACATGATGTTCCAGTCCTACGCCCTGTTCCCGCACATGACCGTGGAGCAGAACATCGCCTTCGGCCTCAAGCAGGACAAGCTGAGCCGCAGCGAGATCGCCGAGCGCGTGGCGGAAATGCTCAAGCTGGTACAGATGAGCAAGTATGCCAAGCGCAAGCCGCACCAGTTGTCCGGTGGCCAGCGCCAGCGCGTGGCCCTGGCCCGCTCCCTGGCCAAGCGCCCCAAACTGCTGCTGCTGGACGAGCCCATGGGCGCGCTGGACAAGAAACTGCGCTCGCAGATGCAACTGGAACTGGTGGAGATCATCGAGCGGGTCGGCGTGACCTGCATCATGGTCACCCACGACCAGGAAGAGGCCATGACCATGGCCCAGCGCATCGCCATCATGGATCAGGGCTGGATAGTGCAGGTCGGCACCCCGGTGGACATTTATGAAAGCCCGGTCAGCCGCCACGTCGCCGAGTTCGTCGGCAGCGTGAATATCTTCGAGGGCGAGATCGTCGCCGACATGGAAGACCATGCGATGATTCATTGTCCACAGCTGGACCGACAGATCTATGTCGGCCATGGCGTCTCGACCCGTGCCCAGGACAAGAGCGCAATCTATGCGCTGCGCCCGGAAAAGGTCTTCGTCACCACCGAGCAACCCGAGCAGCCCTACAACTGGGCCCACGGCCAGGTGCATGACATCGCCTACCTCGGCGGCCACTCGGTGTATTACATCAAGCTCGACAGCGGCAAGATGGTGCAGGCGTTCTTCGCCAACTCCGAACGCCGGCTGCCGCGCCCGACCTGGGAGGACAAGGTCTACGTCAGTTGGGATGACGATGGCGGCGTGGTACTGCCGACATGAGAAAACGCCTGCACCTGCCCAGCGGCAAAGCGCTGGTGATCAGCATCCCCTACCTGTGGATGCTGCTGTTCTTCCTGTTGCCGTTTGCCATCGTGCTGAAGATCAGCTTCTCCCAGGCGGCGATCGCCATCCCGCCCTACGAGCCGATCTTCCAGTATGCCGAGCAGGCGCTGACGGTTGTCCTGAACATGGGCAACTATATCTTCCTGACCCAGGACAGCCTGTATGTCTCGGCCTATCTCGGCTCGCTGAAGATCGCCCTGATCTCCACCCTGGTGTGCCTGGCGCTCGGCTACCCGATGGCCTATGCCATCGCCCGGGCACCACGCGAACGCCAGCTGATTTACCTGCTGCTGATCATGATGCCGACCTGGACCGCGATCCTGATCCGCGTCTACGCCTGGATGGGCATTCTCAGCAGCAACGGCCTGCTCAACTCGACGCTGCTGTCGCTGGGCCTGATCGACGCGCCGATGCAGATCCTCAATACCAACACCGCCGTGTATATCGGCGTGGTCTATGCCTACCTGCCGTTCATGGTGCTGCCGCTGTACGCCAACCTGGTCAAGCACGACGAGACCCTGCTGGAAGCGGCGCTGGACCTGGGCGCCGGGCGCATCCAGGCGTTCTGGAAGGTGACCGTGCCGCTGTCGCGCTCCGGCATCATCGCCGGCTCCATGCTGGTGTTCATCCCGGTGGTCGGTGAGTTCGTCATCCCGGAACTGCTGGGCGGACCGGAAACGCTGATGATCGGCAAGGTGCTGTGGCAGGAGTTCTTCAACAACCGTGACTGGCCGGTGGCCTCGGCCCTGGCAATCGTGATGCTGGTACTGCTGCTGATCCCGATCACGCTGTTCCACTACAACCAGGCCCGGGAAATGGAGAAGAAGGCATGAAGCGTCCGGATTTCTCCAGCGTGGTACTTTGGCTGGGGCTGTTGTTCATCTACCTGCCGATGGTCATCCTGGTGATCTATTCGTTCAATGCCTCGCGACTGGTCACCGTGTGGGGCGGCTGGTCGGTGCACTGGTATGTCGGCCTGCTGGACAACAGCCAGTTGATGAGCGCGGTCAGGCGCAGCCTCCAGATCGCCTTCTACACGGCCACCGCCGCGGTGGCGCTGGGTACCCTGGCCGCCTTCGCCATGACCCGCATCAGCCGCTTTCGCGGGCGCACGCTGTTCTCCGGCATGGTCACCGCGCCGCTGGTGATGCCCGAGGTGATTACCGGCCTGTCCCTGTTGCTGCTGTTCGTGGCGCTGGCACAGATACTGGAATCGCTGCTGGGGGTGATATTCGACCGCGGCATGCTGACCATCTGGATCGCCCATACCACCTTCTCGGTGGCCTATGTCGCCATCGTTGTCAGCAGCCGCCTGGGCGAGTTGGACCAGTCCATCGAGGAAGCGGCCCTGGACCTGGGCTCCCCGCCATGGAAGACCTTCCTGCAGATCACCGTGCCGATGATCGCACCCTCGATCATTGCCGGCTGGCTGCTGGCCTTCACCCTGTCGCTGGACGATCTGGTGCTGGCCAGCTTCGTCTCCGGCCCCGGCTCGACCACCCTGCCGATGGAGATCTTTTCCGCCGTGCGCCTGGGGGTCAAGCCGGAGATCAATGCCATCGCCAGTATCATCCTGCTGGCCGTGTCGCTATTCACCCTGCTGGTGTGGTTCATCTTCCGCCGTGCCGATCGGCGCAGCCGCATGCCGCCACCGGATGAAGAACAGCCGCGCGGTAAAGTCCCGGCCATCGACCCATCCCATTGACCCGCACCAGGGTCGGCCAGCCCGGCCCCGGCGTTTCCCTCCCTTCTCATTTTCCGCTTGGCAATCCTGCATCATGTCGTTATGCTGAAAACATGAATGAACATTCATTCTTAATCAGAACAACAACAGAGGACAGCGACATGAGTCAGGGTAAAGTGGAGATCTACGATCTGATGGCCTGTAACGTCTACATGGATTTCGAGGATACCGGCCTGCCCAGGGAGCAGCACAAGTTCCTGATCGCCTTCCATCCGAGCGGCGGCGCACCGGTGCATGAGCTGATCGACAGCATCACCGCCCATGGTCCGGATGGCTATGTGGTGGAAGTGGCCAACCAGCCGTTCACCATCACCAACCTCAATGGCCACATTTTCGACCGCACCACCAATTCGCACTGGTATATGGTCAACCTGGCCACCGGCTTCATGGCGCCCGGCGAGTACCGCATCGAGGTCAAGTGCAAGGATGGCTCGGTCAAGAGCATTGCCCGCACCCAGGACAACGAACCCTCCGAGCGGCTGATGGCCGCCTACCTGCGGCACCGCGACACGCTCAAGGCCAGCTACACACCAGGCCAGGGGCAGACACTGCCAGCAGGCACCGCGCTGACGAACCTGGCCATCGATTGTGCCTCGTTCAAGCAGCTGACCGGCGAGGATGCCTGGTACGTGTTCCGTATCTGCGAGGCGGCCAACAGCAAGGAGTTCGACCCGCAGAACCTGTACTGGTGGGACAATATCTTCCTTGAGCGCTTCAGCAACCCGGACGCTGGCAAGAATCGCAACCACCTGGTGGTCAAGGCCGAACTCAAGCCCGACACCGCCTTCACCTACTTCACCGAGCTGACCGACGGCAACAGCATGGGTGGCACCAACATCTGCATTTTCCAGCCGTACCAGACTTTTTACACCTGAGCACTGTACGGATAGTTGGAAGCGGTTAGAATGCAACGATGAACAATCATTCCAAGACCGCCAACAAGGCACAGGCCCCGGTCAGGGCTGTTCGACCGAGGATCAAGGACAAGCGCAGCGCCATTCTCCAGGCCGCCCTCCGGGTGTTCGCCGAAGGTGGAGTGAACGGTGTACCCATGCCGGTGGTGGCCCAGCAGGCCAACGTCGGCACGGGCACCATCTACCGCTACTTCGAGAGCAAGGAGCTGCTGGTCAACGAGTTGTTCCGCGAACAGAAACTGGCCATCAACCAGCGACTGTATGGCGATCTCGACCTACAGCGCCCGGCCCGTGAGCTGTTCGATGAGGTCTGGCGGCGCATGGTAGCCTTCACCCGCGAAGCACCGCATGCCTACCGCTTCATGGAGTTGCAGGACCACCGGCCCTACCTCGATGAGGCCAGCCGACAACTCGAGCATGAAGCGCTGGCACCCATCCTGGCGCAATACCGGGCATTGCAGAAACGCGGCGTATTCCGCAGCGACCTGCGTGCCGAGGTACTGATGACGCTGGTGTGGGGCGCCTTCGTCAACCTGATCAAGGCCGAACGCGATGGCCACATCAGCCTGAGCGACGCCGACATCGATGCCGCCAGGGATGCCTGCTGGAGCCTGTGCACCGGTTGATCCAACTGTCCGTATGCCGTATACCCGACGAGGATGAACGACATGCGAACGATGACTGCAACACTGGCCGCCCTTGGCCTGACCACCCTGCTTACCGGCCCCAGCCTGGCCGCGGACGCGGAACAGCAATGGCTGGAAATGATCGCCAGCGGCCAGGCCTATTCGGCGGACACCCTGCTGCCGCTGTTCAGGCAACTGCCGCCGGTGGATACCGACTTCATGGTCGGCACCTGGAAGGGAGGCAAGTTCGACGGCGGCGCGGAGCCCGACCCGATCAACTGGTACGGCAAGCGCTTCACTTCGACCAGCGACGTCGAGCCTCTGCTGGTCACCAACACCGACGGCGAGGTGGTCACCTATGACCGGCTCGGCGCAGCACAGATGCGCCTGCTGGAGTTCGATGGCAAGGTCTCGGCCGCCCTGATATACGACAGCCAGCCGATCATGGACTACTTCCGCAAGGTCAACGAGGACGTGGTCATCGGCCTGGGTGATATCAAGGGCAAGCCCACCGACTTCTTCTTCCACCTGACGCGGCAATAAGCCGTACTTGCAATCGCCCGGTATTGGGATAGGGTTTCAGAACGGGCCGGTATCAGCACCGGCCACCCTGCCCTGCAAGGAGATTGCCCGTGTCCAGCCTGGTTCCCGCTGTAGACCCCGACGGCCTGTTCGAATATTCCGTGGTATTCACCGACCGCTCACTGAATCACATGTCCGCCGAATTCCAGCAGGTCATGCGCGACCTATCCACTACCCTGCGCCAGGTGTACGGCGCCGATGGCGTGGCGCTGGTGCCAGGCGGAGGCACCTACGGCATGGAGGCGGTGGCCCGCCAGTTCGCTCGTGACCAACGCTGCATGGTGCTGCGCAACGGCTGGTTCAGCTATCGCTGGTCGCAGATATTCGCCGCCACCGAATTGCCCGCCGAGGAAATCGTACTCAAGGCCAGGCCGACCTCCGATAGCGAGCAGGCCTCCTTCGCTCCGGCACCGATCGACGAAGTGGTGGCAGCTATCCACGCGCAGAAACCCGATGTGGTGTTCGCTCCCCATGTCGAAACCGCCTCAGGCATCCTCTTGCCGGATGACTACCTGCGCGCGGTCGGCGAGGCGGTCCAGGCTGTCGGCGGGTTGTTCGTGCTCGACTGCGTGGCTTCCGGCACCCTGTGGGTGGATATGCGCGATTGCCAGGTGGATGTTCTCATCAGCGCGCCGCAGAAGGGCTGGAGCGCCTCCCCCTCCTGCGCACTGGTGATGCTCGGTGAGCGTGCGCTGGAGCGTATCGAGCACACCACCAGCAACAGCTTTGCCTGCGACCTGAAAAAGTGGCTGCAGATCATGCGCGCCTACGAGAATGGCGGCCACGCCTATCACGCCACCCTGCCTACTGATGCCTTGAAGCGCCTGCGCGATACCATGCTGGAAACCCGCAAACTTGGCTTCGAGCAACTCAAACAGCAGCAATGGGAACTGGGCAAGGGAGTACGTGCGCTGCTGGAAGACAACGGCTTCGCCAGCGTCGCCGCGCCGGGCTTCCAGGCCCCCGGGGTGGTGGTCAGCTATACCAGCGACGACGGCATCCACAGCGGCAGTGCCTTCGCTGCACAGGGCCTGCAGACCGCCAGCGGGGTACCACTGATGTGTGACGAGCCTGCCGGCTTCAAGACCTTCCGCGTCGGCCTGTTCGGGCTGGACAAGCTGCAGGATGTGGAGGGTGCGGTGGCACGGCTGCGTCAGGCACTCGAGGCCGTGTAGACAGCAAATCGAGAAGCAGATTAGCAGGCTGCCAGTGGCGCCTGCTGCACTACTGGTTGCTGCCCTCGTGGCCGATCAAACCCGCGTATGGCAAAGAAGTTCTCGCCACCGAACCAGCTCGAACCGGCTCGCTGAAGCGTGGTGGGTACCAGCAGGTCATGCACGAAGTAGCCAAACAGCTCGGCTATTTCCGGTTCCAACGTCTGGGGCTGGAACCATTCGTTCAGCAGCACTTCCCAGATTTCGCGCGCCTGCTGGCCAGGGGCGGCATAGGCCCCATATGCCTGTGCACGACTACGCATATCCCTGGCTTCCTTGTCGACATCCTGCAACCAGCGAAACTCTGCCTGCAACTGGCGGCGGCGCTGCTGAACCTCCCGAGTCTGCTCCACACGCTGCTGGCGCTGGGCGGCGCTCTCACCGCTCACCCGAAACATTCTGGCCAGCGTGGATGACTCGACGAACTGGCTTTGGTAGAGCTGCTCCTCCCGCTCCCCGAGTTCCGCCAACTCCGCGTGGTAGGCATGCCAGACGTGGGCCAGCCAGCGGATGTAGTACCTCATGTGATGCAGAAAGGCATCATGGCCGGGTTCATGGCGTCCTACCCAGTCCTGGTAGCGACGTGCCAATCCGAGGGCGTTGTACCGACTCGGGGTGCGATCGTTGTAGGTGAACAACGAGGCAAGCACGCGCCCCTTTGCCGGTAACATCTCCATTGGGACCAAGGATGCCCCAGCACTGGATGCTGCCCGGTACATCTGATGCAGACTGACCAGCGCCAATTCGTTACTTGGCTTCTGCTCACCTGGCGCAATGCCGCCGCCAATATCCTCACTGACGCCCGGCATCAACACCTCCCGCCAACCCCGTCGGGCATCGCCGAGCAGCCGAACACGCCGATAGAATCTTCTCTCATGGGCCGCAACCAGATGCAGCACCGACCTGACCTGCGCAGGCACCAGTCCACCATCCTCAACCACATTGGTGGTGGGAAGAAAGAACTCCAGCGGTGGCACGCTGGCCGCAGTGCGGTCCACCGCATCGAACAACCCGGCAAAAATGATCTCCAGACGGGCATTGCGATAGACAGCATAACCGTCCCGCTGCTGGCTGCGCTCCAGAAGCATATGCACAAAGGCCCTGGCCAGCGTGGCACCGAAATCGAAGCCGAATACCGAAATCTTGATAGTGCGCAGGGGGATTCTGCCATCCAGCTTATCAATAGCTGCTTCAAACTCCGTAAGGGCGCCTTCAAGCCGTGTGTCTACCCCCGTCTTCAGCAGGGCAGCTGACCACCGGGAATCACGAATTGGCTCCAATGCCTCCGCAGCACTATTGAGCAACGTATCCCGAAGTGTCTTGAGCGCTTTCCATGGCTTGTCCACCAAGCTGCCCACCTCGCGCTGCATGCGTTGCCACCAACTGCGCCCCGCCAAGCCATCCCTGACTCCCTTGAGCGCCTGTTCGCCAGCAACATCGCCTGGGATATCAGTCACTTCCGAAATCGCTCGATTCAGGGTGCCGCCAGCCTGAGTACCGAACGAGGTATCAAAATCAGCCCCCAGACCGCTCACATAGACTTTACGGTAAGCATTGAACTCCTCAGTTGATGTATTGGGAGTATCGAGCTCATGAGCAAGAAAAAGCTTGCCGATATTACTGACCCGGTTTTCTTTCAAATCCTCTTCCAGGTTCCTGCCAAAACCGTCAAAGAAAAAGCCGAAATGCAGGGATCTACCGCAAGCTAATGGAGTGTCCGGCGTATAACTGAGAGTGCTAACAGCTTCGGCTAACTCAATAATATTCTGGCTACTCATAAGCCGCCCTCCACTGGCACTTGTTTCAGGTTCTCATAAGGTGTGTCATGGCCCGGATCCCATGCCAGGCGCACCTGGTTGCCCGGAAAAAAGTGCACATGCAGGTAGCGATCTTCACGGCGCCGAGGTGGGTTAGGTAGCTCCAACTCATAACGCTCTTCATCCAGACCTTCATCAAACTGCTTCTGGGTTACATCCAGAATCCAGACCACTTTCAAGGTGTCGCCCCGAATACGCCAGCAACAGGTTACCCCGCCATTCCCGCCCCATTTGTCATTTACCCAATAACTGAAAATCGGTCTGTCCGTATGATTGTGTCCATACAGAAAGGCACCACCAGGGCGCTGGGATTGCCATAGCAGATAGCCGACGATCAGCAGCAGGTAGAACAGGATGATAATTGGCCAGCGGATAACCTTGGGTGTGGATAACCACTTCTGGTAAAGGCTAGTCATGAAAGGTTTGCTCCAGTACCTGCTCGAGCGCGTGGCCGAGTGTAATCGGCTGTTCACTGACCATTTGCAGCACCTGCGGCCAATATTCCTGCTGGTCTGGCGGTTGGCCCTCCAGCAATGTGAGTGTGGCGAACAACAGCTGATCATCCGCATGGCTCAGACCTGAGTTGCGCCCAAGGGCCAGCGCCTGATCCACCTGGCTCAGGCGCTGGCCCTGGCAGTCGGATTTGAAGATCTGGGGGGCGGCTTTTTCAAGCTCTTCGAGTAACGCCAAGGCTTGCTGGTCCGAGCCCAGCATGGCGAGCAGATCATCGTCCAGGGTGATCGGCTGGAACTCATCCGGTACGGCTGCGAGACCCGCACCTGAATATTGCTGTACTTCGGTCCCATTGTTGATCCACCAGTTATTGATCGGAGCAAACAGATAATCACGCCAGGGGCAGTCGATCCGGGCATGCAGGACCGGCATCACCTGCGGTGAATAGCTCCTCAGCAGGACGCTACGGCCCTCCGCATTCTGCGCCACCAGAGCCCTGCTCAAATGTTCGGCCAGACTGGTGTGGGATAAAAAGCTCGACAACCACCCCATGACTGCCTGTTCGCCCAGCTGCTCCCCGAGTTCGTTCACTACCGAGAGCACATCACCTTCAACAGCGACCAACCAGGGGCCCTCCTTGGCCAGATGCGACAGCGCCCTGCAGCGCATCAATGACAATCTGGGGAGTACGTTGCTGGCCCAGAAGGCCTCGCTCGATGGCGAGGGAGCACATTGTTCCACGATAACGAAATAGGCTTCGGCCACGCTCAGTCTCCCCAGAGAATGGACTGGTTGGTATTCAGTGCCTTGCGCCAGCATTCAAGACAGATATTCTCCGGGGCGGGCAGACCGGGCTCCAGCGCTGCTCCGGCCATGCTTGTATCCGTATCGAGAGTTTCCCCGGGCAGCCTGGGTGCGGCCGCTGCCCCTCGCCCGGGACTACCTCCGGCGTTCTGTCGAATGCTCGGCCCGACCGCTGTTACACCGGCCGGAGTAATCTGGATAAAACTGCCGCCGGCGGTGAGCGTCAACTCGCTGCCGGCTTCGATGACCATTTTCTGTCCGGCCTTGAGGTGGACTTCCCTGCCGGCCTTGGTGAGTTGCGCGGTCTCTACCCTGATGTGCTGGCTTGCGGCAACCGTCAGGTGGTCATCGGCCCGGACCTCGGTGCGGCGGTCGGCATGGGTGCGGTGGTGCTCCTCGGCCAGGTTTTCCGTATACCGGTTGGCTGCAATGCGCTCATGCCGTTCATGGCCGATGTGGATACGCTGGTCGTGCTGGATGCGCTGGTCCCAGTCGCGCTGGGCGTGGATGAAGATCTGTTCCTCTCCGGCCTTGTCCTCGATGCGCAGTTCGTTGAAGCCCTCGCCGCCGGGGCTGCTCTGGCTCTTGAACAGGCTGCGGGTTTTGTGTTCCGGCAGCGCGTAGGGCACCTGGTGGGCGCTGTTGTACAGGCAGCCCGAGACCAGTGGCTGGTCGGGGTCGCCTTCGAGGAAGCTGACCAGCACTTCCATGCCGATGCGCGGGATAGTGATGCTGCCCCACTGGTTGCCGGCCCAGCTGCTGGCTACCCGCAGCCAGCAGCTGGTATGGGCGTCGGCCTGACCTTCGCGGTCCCAGTGGAACTGCACCTTGATCCGGCCCTGGGGGTCGCAGTGGATTTCTTCGTTCTCGGGGCCGGTGACGGTGGCGGTTTGGGTGCCCAGCACTTTGGGTTTGTGGTGGTGCAGGGCTGGGCGGTGGGGGGTGTCCCAGGGGGTGGCGGTGAAGTGGTTGCGGTAGCCTTGGTAGAAGGCTTTTTCCCCCTCTCCCCGGCCCATTACTCGCCCCTGCGGGGCTCGCCCTTCGGGCCAGCCTTCGGCTGTTCTGCGCTGCGCTGGTCCCGCGAGGGGAGAGGGAGTAAAACGGTGTTGTCCTGATGTCTCTGTGATGGACTCTTCCAGTACTTGGGGTTGTTTGCCTTCATGGTGGATTTCGGTCAGGAGCCACAGGTCGTTCCAACTGGTGCGGGGGTGGCCTTGTAGTTCGAGGAAGTGGCCGCTGCGCAGGGTCGGTTGGTCGCTGTGGCCGCTGGCCTGGTGGTAGTCGCTGCGGTGGCGTTCCAGGGTGCGGCGGGCCAGGTGTTTGCCGCGGTGGCGGTCGTGGAACTGGCCGGGGTAGTGGTAGTCCTCCAGGTCCGGCAGTTGCTCGCTGCGGGCTTCGCCTTCCAGTAGCAGGCGGGCCTTGTTGTGGTCGTAGTCGCGGCGGGTGACGCGGCTACTGCGGGTTTCCAGGCGGACGCCGAAGCGCTTGATCACTGGCGCATCGGCGACCAGGCCGTTGCCTTGCTCGAAGCCGGTCGGTTCGAGACGGGGAAAGCCGGTCTGATCGTCACCGAATACCAGCAGGTGGCCGTCCTGGCTGTGGCGGAAGTGGTAGTGGATGCCCTCTTCCTCGCACAGGCGCTGGAGAAAGTGCAGGTCGCTCTCGTGGTACTGGGTGCAGTAGTCGCGCTGGGGATACTCGCTGCTGAGCTGGAAGGCATAGGCATCGGCGTGGATGCCGTGCTCTTCGAGCAGGCGGGCGATGATCTGCGGCACACTGAGGTGCTGGAAGATGCGCTGATTGTGACGCAGGGCCAGGTAGTGCAGCTGGGGTACCAGTTCCAGGCGGTAGCGGGTCAGGCGCTGACCGGCTTCGCCGATGGCAGCGTGGTGCACCAGGCCGTGCAGACCGCTGCCGTTGCCCAGGTCCAGCCAGGCGCTGCGTTGCAGCAGGGCTTCGAGGTCCAGGTCGGGCTGTTCGCTGACCAGTTGCAGCTCGATGCGGTAGCACTGGTTGAGGGCTTCGCGGGCGCGGAATTCGAGCACCTTGAAGTCGTGCTCGAGGCCGGGCAGGCTCAGGGTGAAGTGGGCTTCATTGGCCGGGGCAAACATCCGCTGTCCTCTTTCTACCGTAATCGTATGACCGCTGCTGATGCTGAAACAGCAACACCCCCGACCGCTTGCCCGGCCGATGGCGACGCATTGTCACAAAATTACGCGCAGACGGGTGTGCGCCAGTTCGCAGCATGGGATATCTGCGACATATTCCGAAGGAGAGAGGTGGGCGAGCCGAGAAACGCCGCACCGATGGTGGGAGCCGCGCCTCGCGGCGATCGGCACGTGCCGATCAGGATAACAGGCAAGGTAATGCTCGCTGCCAGGCCGCTTCGCGCTGAGGCGGCGCTCCTACGGGATAGCAATGAGTCCAGAAACCTACTTCTGCTGCGCGACTATGTCTTCCATCTTCAAGCCGGTCAGGCCATGGATGGTCCGCCACAGGTAGAACAGGATCGCCAGCATCATGATCATCGAGGGTATGGCGATCATCGGGTAACTGACCAGAGTCATGCGCCCCAGTTCGGCATTGAACGCCTCGGTACCCGCCGGACTGACCACGATCCACTTGGCAATCACATAGTTCATGAACGAGGAAAAGAAGAAGGTGCCCGCCAGGAAGTAGGTCGCCCTGAGCAGCCGCTGCTCGAACACCTCCCGCAACCCGCGCTCGCGCAGGCGCTCGTCCACGCGCTGCACATTCAGCACCTTTTCGTTGTACAGCAGGGTGCGGATCAGCGGGTAGCGGGTACGGGTGGAGAACAGCACCGCCAGCCCGATCACCCCCGGCACCGCCGCTTCCTTGATCGCCAGCCACTGCGGGTCCAGCTCCAGCAGGCCAATGCCGCCGGTGAGGAACACGCTGATGACACCCAGCACGGCGATGAAATTGTATTTGCGATAGCGCACCAGTTCGAACAACCCCCAGCCCAGCGGGAAGGCCAGCGCCACGATCAGTGCCTGGTGTGGGCCGAGATGGGCATCACCGCTGAACTTCATCAGGATCACCGAGGGGATCACGATACTGACCAGCAGGTCGACCAGCGGACGGGGTTTGTGTTGCGGGGTAGTCGGTAAAGCGTCGTTCATGATGTATGGGTAATCTCGGTTGCGTTGACCATGGAATCAACAAGGCCGCCCAGTATGGGTTAAAGTTTTTTCGGCTACCAGCCGATAAGCCCGGCATTCCCATAAAAAATCACCCACGCCTGCCCGCTGGCCGACCAGCGGCGGGTCCGTTGTCGTTCATTCTTTCCACATAGAGATTCCCATACCCATGAAGTCTTCCCTGCGAGTGCAAAGCCTGACCGTACTGATCGGCAGCATGACGCTGATGCTGGTCGTGTCCCTGGCGAGCGTTCTGGCGCTGGCCATGGAGTTGCGCAACTACCGCCTGCTGATGGAGGGCCCGGAGGCGGCCGCCAACCTGATCAACGAGTCCAACCTGAGCTTCAAGATCCAGGTGCAGGAGTGGAAGAACGTGCTGCTGCGCGGCGCCGACCAGCCCAGCCTGGACCGCTACTGGCGGCAATTCCAGGATAATGAACAGCGCGTCCAGGCTCTGCTGGAGCAGATCGGCGGGCTGAACATGTCGGATACTTTCCTGCGCCAGGTCGCCTCGTTGAAAAACGAACACCAGCGCCTGGGCGGGGATTACCGTGATGGCCTGCAACGCTTTATCGACGCCGGCCGCGACCCGGTGGCAGGCGACACGCTGGTACGCGGGATAGACCGGGACACCAGCGAACAACTGGAGCGATTGGTCAGCGAACTCAACAGCCACGCCGCCAACGAAGTGCAGCGCATTCGCCAGGCCACCCTGCGCACCGTCTGGGTCACCATACTGGCGCTGGCCGGCAGCGCTGTACTGATCGCCATATTGGCCAGTTGGCTGATCGGTCGCCGGCTGATCGATCCAATTGCTCTCCTGGTCGAACAGATGCAGCAACTGGGCCAGGGCCGCTTCGACCGGGAGATCACCAGCTCCCGCCAGGATGAACTGGGCGTGCTGGCCCGCACGGCCAACCAATTGCGTGGATTCCTCGCCGAAACCGCCGTCGGGCTGCGCCACAGCACCGGCGAACTGGATAGCGCCAGCGGCGGCTTGAACACCGTCGCCACGCGCATGGCCCAGGGTAGCCGCGAACAGTTTTCACGCACCGATCAGGTCGCTACGGCGATGCAGGAAATGTCCGCCACCGCCGCCGAGGTGGCGCGCTATGCCGCCGAAGCCGCCGGCGCTGCCGATGCCGCGGACCAGAATGCACGCAGTGGTCGCCAGACCATGACCGAGACCATCGATGCCATGCAGGCGCTGCTGCAGGAGATCCAGCATACCGCTGACGTCATCCACCGACTGGAAGACGACAGCCACCGCATCGGCAAGGTGCTGGAAGTCATCCAGAGCATCGCCGAGCAGACCAACCTGCTGGCACTCAATGCCGCCATCGAAGCTGCCCGCGCCGGCGAGGCCGGACGCGGTTTCGCCGTGGTCGCCGATGAGGTGCGCACCCTGGCCCAGCGCACCAGCGAGTCGACCGCGGAAATCCAGAACATCATCAATAGTGTGCAGCAAGGCGCCCAGGAAGCAGGCAAAGCGATCGACGCCGGTAAAAGCAGCAGTGACCTGAGCATGCAGCACGTGACCCTGGCCGGGGACAGCCTGCAGCAGATCGCCATGGCGGTGGAGTCGATCCGCGACATGAACCGCCAGATCGCCACCGCCGCCGAGGAGCAGACCAGCGTGTCCGAGGATATCTCGCGCAACATCACCGAGATCACCCAGATCGCCGCCGCCAACCAGCAGGAAGTCGAGCATACCTCCCGGGCCAGTGAAGCCCTGCAGGAGTTGTCCGCAGAGCTCAATGAACTGGCCGCCCGGCTACATGCCTGAGCTGTCGTCCGGCAGCTGCCGCCTTATCGGCTCAGGCAAAGCGTACGCGGCAGTTGCCCAGACCTTCGATGCTCACGCTCAGCTCGTCACCGGCGGCCACCGGCACCACGCCCGACAGCGCCCCGGACAGGATCACCTCGCCGGCCTTGAGCCCCGAGCCCTCCTGCCCCAGCGCGTTGGCCAGCCAGGCAACCGCGTTGGCCGGCGAGTCCAGGCAGTTGCCGCCAACCCCGGTACCGACTACCGCACCATTCTTCTCCAGGGTCATGGCACAGTTCACCAGGTCCACCTGCTGCGGATCGACCCATTGCTCCCCCAGCACGAACAGACCGCTGGAGGAGTTGTCCGCCACACTGTCCTGAATTCTGATCTGCCAGTTGCGCACGCGCGAATCGATGATCTCAAAACAGGCCATCACGCCCTTGGTCGCACGCAGCACGTCAGCCGCCGTCACGCCGGGGCCGGCAAGGTCATCCTGCAGCAGGAAGGCGATCTCGCCTTCGGCCATGGGCATGACCAGCGTTGTCCGGTCGATGCAGTCCCCCGACTTCACCAGCATGCGATCGGTGAGCACGCCGAAGTTCGGTTGGTCGACCTTCATCAGCTCCATCGCCCTGCGGCTGGTGGCGCCGATCTTCCAGCCGACAGCGCGCTCGCCCTGCTCCAGCCGCCGCGCCAGCAGACGCTGCTGCACCCGGTAGGCGTCCTCAAGGCTCATATCGGTAACGCGGCTGGTCAGCGGGTCAACCGCACTGGAGGAGGCCAGGGCGAGGTACAGTTCGTCACCCAGCTCATCGATCAGCGACTGATTCATTACAGAAACTCCAATTGATTATTGGCTACACAGGATTGCCGGGCATTCGCCCGGCTCCCTTTCAGCATTCATGAATTACCACGGATACGGTGGGATCAGGCCCTGGCCCGCTCCTCGTCCACCAGTTCCTTCTTCGACAGCTTGCCCACCGGGGTACGCGGCAGCGCGGCGCGGATCTCCATCGCTGCCAGGCGCTCGTGCTTGCCCAGGCGCGGCTCGAGAAAGGCCTGCAACTGGGCGAAATCGAACGCCTCGGCCCCGCTCTTGAGCTTGATGAAGGCCTTGGGCGCCTGGCCCCGATAGGCATCATCGATACCGATCACCGACACCTCCTCCACCGCCGGATGCTCGTAGATGGCCTCCTCGATCACCCTTGGATAGACGTTGTAGCCGCTGCACAGGATCATGTCCTTGGTGCGATCGACGATGTACAGCCAGCCCTGCTCGTCCATGTAACCGACATCCCCGGTGCGCAGGAAGCCATCCGCAGTCATCGCCTCGGCGGTGGCGTCGGCGCGCTTCCAGTAGCCGGCGGTGACATTCGGCCCCGCAATGCAGACCTCGCCACGCTCACCCGCGGGCAAACTGCCGGGGGAACCATCCAGCGGCGCAATGCGAATGGTCGCCCCCGGCACCGGTATGCCACAGGAGCCGGGACGCGGCTCGGCGTCCCGGGGCGTGAAGGTGCCGGTAGTGGTGGTCTCGGTCATGCCCCAGCCCTCGCGCAGCGCGCAGCCGGCCATCTCCGAATAGCGCTGCTGCACTTCCAGCGGCAACGGCGCCCCGCCGGAGTTGCACAGTTTCAGCGAGGTCAGGTCCAGCTGCGCGGTCAGCGGATGGGCCAGCAGGCCGATGAACATGGTCGGTACGCCGGGGAAGGTGGTGATGCGGTTATGGTGAATTTCCCGCAGCACCGTCTCGGCGTCGAAACGCGGGTGCAGATAGACTTCCGCGGCCATGCGCACGCTGAACAGCATGTTGATCATCAGCGCATAGATATGGAACGGCGGCAGTACCGCCAGTACCCGCTCCTGCCCCACCTGCAGTGACTCATCCAGGATCGCCTGCAGCTGGGAGCAGCTGGCCGTCAGGTTGGCGTGGGTGAGCATGGCGCCCTTGGGCGCGCCGGTGGTGCCGCCGGTGTACTGCAGCACGGCCAAGGTCGCGGCCGGATCATCCAGCGGGTGGGCGGTGACGTCGCCGGGGTTGTCCAGCAGACTGGCGAAGGAGTGGGTATGGCTGTTCCACTCGACGTCTACCGACGGCCCCAGCTGACCGGCCTGCGCCTCGCTGACCGGCCCGCAGAATTCCGTCAGTTGGCCGACCACCAGCCCCTTGAGCCGACTGTCAGCGACCAGGCCAGCCATCTTCGGGTACAGGCTGGCCAGGTCCAGGGTCAGCATGATATCGGTCTGGCTGTCCTCTATCTTGTGTGCCAGGGTCCGGTCAGCATCCAGCGGCGAATAGTTGACCACGGTGCCACCGGCACGCAACACGGCGAAAAAGGCGATGAAATAGTGCGGGCAATTGGGCAGATACAAGCCCACGTGCACCCCCGGACCGACACCCAGGCGCTGCAGACCACAGGCGGCGCGCCTGACCAAGTCATCCAGCTGGCGATAGGTCAGCTTGTGACCGAGGAAGTCGATCGCTGGATGCTCGGGAAACGTCGCAACCGCCTGGTCCAGCAAGCCCCAGGCTGACCCGGTCGGCAGCTCGGCATCCCAGCGCATGCTGTGGGGGTAGGAGTCCAGCCAGCATAATTGCGCACTCGCGTTCATGACATGCCTCCTCGGCTCGATTGTAATTATTGATCCCCAGACCCTAGCGCCGCGCGGCCGCTGTGCAAAGGCAAATCCAGCACATATATACGTCTCTATAGATGCCCACATGGCGACCGCACTCGCTGAGTGCCCACCGTGGCAGTTGTGATGTCCCTCACAGTCTGACGCTTTACCTGGCCGACACCGCGTCACCAGTGCTACATAGTTCGGCAATCAAATTGCAATAAACGAAGCAGGTTGGTAGATTCCTGGGCTTCTTCATACACGAACGGAAAAACCACCATGAAACGGATCCTGCTCGGTTCCCTGCTTGCCGCCGCTTCCCTCAATGCCTTCGCCACCGCTCCGGGCGGCCCGGGCTGTGGCTGGGGCAACATGCTGTTCGAAGGCCAGCGCGGCCTGCCGTCCCACCTGGTTGCCTCCATCACCAACGGCACCTCCGGTAATGCCACCTTCGGCATGACTTCGGGCACCAACGGTTGCGACACCAGTGGCGCACTGGCCTACCATGGCAAGTCGATGATCGTGCTGAGCAGCATCATGAACGAGCTGTCCGAAGACATGGCCCGTGGCGAGGGCGAAGCCCTGACCACCTATGCCGTGGTACTGGGTGTACCGGCAGAGGATCGCGCGCATTTCGCCGCGGTGACCAGCCAGCACTTCAACGACATATTCAGCTCCGCCGATGTCACCGCCGAGCAGGTTCACGCCGCTACCCTGGCAGTGATGAAGCAGGACGCGGTCCTGGCCAAGTACGCCGACCAGGCCTGATCCCTGCAATACCGTTCCGGGCCAGCCTTCGCTGGCTCCGGACGCTCCCGGGTGTCGGCTGACACCTCCGCTTTCCACTGGCCCCGCATGTCCATACGTTTGCTTCCCCTGTTGCTGAGCCTGCTCGGCATTGCCGTACAGGCGGCCCCGCAACCTGATCCCACTACCCTGCAGAGACTGGCCGAGGATCCCTACTGGATCTCGCTGGGTCATTACGAGCGGCAGACCTTCGGCGGCTGGCGCAGCTATGTGGATGATGCCGACTTCTTCCTGGCCGCCGATGGCGAACGCTCTCCGCTGGCAGAGCTCGCGGCTACGCTCGAAGGTCTGCATGCCGACCCGGAGCTGGCCGATGCTCATCCGCAGTGCCGCTTTCCGTCACGTACCCGCTGGTTGCGCCAGCAACTGGCACTGGACGACCTGCCGGCGGTGCAATGCGCGGAATTCGATACCTGGTATGCCGATATCGACCCGCATACCACGGTTCTGGTGTTCCCCGATGCCTATCTGAACAGCCCCTCCTCGATGTTCGGGCACACCCTGCTGCGCATCGACTCGGCCGCCACCGAAGGCAGCGGCACGGCGCTGCTCAGCTACGCACTGAACTTCGGTGCCATGATCGAAGGCATGGACAACAGCATCCTGTATGCCTGGAAGGGACTGGCGGGGGGTTATCCGGGGCAGTTCGCACTGCTGCCCTACCGCGAGAAGATCAGCGAATACAGCAGCCTGGAGAACCGCGACCTGTGGGAATACCAGCTCGATCTGACACCCGAGGAAACCGGGCGCATGATCGAACATGTCTGGGAGCTGCGGCAGATCCGCTTCGACTACTTCTTCTTCGATGAGAACTGCTCCTACCGCCTGCTGGAGCTGCTGGAAATCGCCCGCCCCGGACTGCGGCTGATCGAGCAGTTTCCACTGACCGCGATCCCCGCCGACACCGTGCGGGCGGTAAAGGACGCCGGCCTGGTGCAGGACGTCAACTACCGGCCCTCACGGGAAAAGGAACTGCTGGCCCGCGCCGCGCCGCTGCGACCCGAGGAGGTCAGCTGGGCCCAGGCGCTGGCGGCGGATACCGCGCTGCTCGATAACAGCGACTTCCGCGCCCTGCCGGATGAGCGCCAGGCGCTGATCCAGGAAACCGCCTACCGCCTGCTACGCTACCAGGCCGCCGGCCAGGAGCGCGATGCGGGCAACGCCGAACGCAGTTTCCGCATGCTGCAGGCGATCAACCAGAACCCACCGCCGCGCCTGGACATCGCCACCCCGACCCAGCCCGAGGACGGCCATGAATCCCGCACCTGGCAGCTGGCGCTCGGCAGCCAGGATCACCGTACCTTTGCCGAGTATGGCCTGCGCATGGCCTACCACGACCTGAACGACAACCTGGCGGGCTTCCCGCTGGGTGCGCAGATCGAGCTGGGCAAGCTGCGCGTGCGTCAATATGAAGGCAATCACTGGCAACTGGAGGAACTGGGGCTGGTCAGCATCCGCTCGCTGACGCCACGCAGCCAGTTGCTCAAGCCCTGGTCCTGGCAGGTAGAAATCGGGCTGGAACGGGTCGCAGGCAAAGATGGCAAGCGGCGGCTGGTGGGTCATCTGAATGGCGGCGCCGGCTTTACCTGGCACCTCAGCGAGCATGTACTGGGTTATGCGCTGACGACCCTGCGCGTCGAGCACCATCAAGACTTCGCCGCCACCCTGAGTCCAGCAGCCGGTTTTGACAGCGGCCTGCTTTGGCGTAATCGCGCCGGCAACCTGCTGCTGGAGGCCCAGGCAGACTATTTCCACAATGGCGAGGTACGTCGCAGCCTGGGGCTGACCCAGCAGCTGGAGCTGGGCCGCAACCTCGGCGTGCGGCTGACCGCCCAGCGTGAATTCAGCCAGTGGGGCGCGCCGCAGAATGAGCTGATGCTGCAGCTGCGCTGGTATCACTACTGAGCTGCAAGGTGTAGCGCGCCCGCGCTACGCCGGCAGGTCCTCAGCAGCGCCACAGTGTCGTCGCGCGGGCGCGCGACAACCCGAAACTAACCGCGATGAAGAGGTGCTGCAGCAAGGCTGATACCATTACCGAGCTACGGGGTGTAGCGCGCCCGCGCTACGCCGGCAAGTCCTCAGTAGCCCGGAAACATGTCGTCGCGCAGGGGCGCGACAACCCGGAAACTACCCGCGGCGCAGCTGCTCTGCGGCATCGTGCAGCAACTGCTCGGTGCCGGTCCAGCCCAGACAGCCGTCGGTAACCGACACGCCGTACTGCAGCTCCGCGGACAACGGCTGGTTGCCGTCGAACAGGTGACTTTCCAGCATCACCGCACGCAGGCTGTGATCGCCGGCCAGCCGCTGGTCGATCACAGCCTGCAGTACCTCGGGCTGACGCAGCGGGTCCTTGCCACTGTTGGCGTGGCTGCAATCGACCATGATGCTGGGCGTGATGCCGGCCTTGTCCAGCGCCGCTCTGGCCGCTGCCACACTGACCGCATCGAAGTTGGGCCCCTGGTTGCCGCCGCGCAGCACCAGATGGCTATCCGGATTGCCCTCGGTTTCCACCAGTGCCGGGCGGCCCAGCTCGTCCATGCCGAAATGCTGATGCGGGTGCTCCGCCGAGCGCATGGCGTCGATGGCGATACCCATGCTGCCGTCGGTGCCGTTCTTGAAGCCCACCGCCATGTCCAGGCCGCTGACCAGCTCTCGGTGAATCTGCGACTCGCTGGTCCGTGCGCCGATGGCTGCCCAGCCCAGCAAGTCATCGACATAACCGGCCACCAGCGGCTGCAGCAGCTCACTGGCCAATGGCAGGCCCAAGTCGATCATGCGCAGCATCAGCCGGCGCGACAGTTCCAGCCCGGCGGCCATGTCACCACTGCCATCCAGTTGCGGGTCGTAGACCAGCCCCTTCCAGCCGATGGTGGTGCGGGGCTTTTCAATGTAGGCGCGCATCACCAGCAACATCTGATCGGCCACCCGGGGGGCCAGTTCGGCCAGCCGCTGGGCGTAATCCAGCGCTGCATCGGCGTCATGGATGGAGCAGGGGCCGACCACCACCAGCAGGCGTCGGTCATGACCATGGAGGATATTGCGGATGGCCTGACGCTGGGCCTGAACCTGTTCACGCTGCGCGGCATTGAGCGGCAGACGCTGACGCAGCACCGCCGGGGTCGGCAGCGGCCGGGTGCGGCGCGGGCTGGGAGAAACGCTATCGGTAACCAGATCGTTGCTGGAGACCAGGGAAAGCTGCAGGGCGGATACGGAAGAAGTCATCATATTGTCCTTGGCCGCGCGGTAAGGTCCGCGCGGCGTTCTATCGTGTTGTTCGTAGTGGTCTGTGATGGTCGGTACGACCGGTAAATCGCCAGCTGCAGTAACGGTAGGAATAGCTGAAGTAGTTGCTCATGGTGTCATCCTCAATGTCATGGCCGTGATTGGCCGAAAAAAACAAAACCCCCGGTCGGAGGGCCGACCGGGGGTTTCTGAGTGTTGCGTTGGGCGGCCCGTCTGGAGTGGGCCGCCTGGTATCAGGCCAGCCCGTAGCTAAACCAATACCCATAGAAATACACGGCAACACTGGCAACCAGCGCACAGGCAGCTGCCACGGCTACGGCCGGGGTGTGATGCTGCAAAATGGATGTGCTGACTGCCATGGGTGTTCTCCGTTGAGTTGCCGTTAACTTACTGCATTCACTGGCACTGTTCAACTCCGAATACTGCAGAGGATGCCAGTTGCGCATGACGATTGGGTGACACTGCCGGTTTCCGGATGGCGCTGGAGGCGGTGTCACTGCCTGTTCCGGGGCCGGTTACTGCTTCACCGTATCCAGGGTCTTGGTGATCGCCGCCACCGCCGCGCCGATATTGCTCAGCTCCGCCGGCAGGATCATGGTGTTGTTGGTCTTGGCCAGCTTGCCGAACTCGGTGACGTACTGCTCGGCGACCCGCAGCGCTACCGCATCCTTGCCGCCCTGGGTATTGATCGCTTCGGCCACCAGGCGCAGACCTTCGGCGGTAGCCTGGGCCACCAGTTCGATCTGCCGCGCCTTGCCCTCGGCCTCGTTGATCTGGCGCAGCTTGTCGGCTTCGGAGAGGTTGATGGTTTCCTGCTTGATACCCTCGGAGACGTTGATCTTGGCCTGCCGCTCACCCTCGGACTGGGCCACCACCGCGCGGCGTTCCCGCTCGGCGCGCATCTGCTTTTCCAGCGCATCGAGGATGGTCGCCGGCAATTCGATATCGGCGATCTCGTAGCGCATCACCTTGACACCCCAGGGCCGCGCCGCTTCGTCCAGCGCATCCACCACCTGGACGTTGATGGCGTCGCGCTCCTCGAAGGTCTTGTCCAGGTCGATCTTGCCGATCACCGAACGCAGCGTGGTCTGCGCCAGCTGGGTGGCGGCAAAGCGGTAGTTGGAGATACCGTAGCTGGCCGCCTTGGGGTCCACCACCTGCAGGTAGATGACGCCATTGACCACCACCTGGATATTGTCCTTGGTCACGCAGGCCTGGCGATCCACGTCGATGGCCTCTTCCTTCATGGTGTGGCGATAGGCAATGCGATCGACGAAGGGAATCAGCAGGTGAAAGCCGGCCTCCAGGGTCTTGGCGTATTTACCCAGCCGCTCGACCACGTAGGCAGAACGCTGCGGCACTATCTGTGCGGTCTTGGCCACGGTAATGACGATCAGCACCAGCAGTGCCAGGGCGATGATTGTTGCGGTTTCCATACGTGCCTCTCTGTTCGATTGGTTATTGATTCAGGTTCAGGAAGCGCTACCGGTACGCGCAGCCACCTTCAATACGATGCCGCTGAAGCCGATCACCCAGGCCGTATCGCCGGCGCGCAGTGGATCGCTGGATTCGGCATCCCATTTGGCGCCATTGAGCTGGACATCACCGATACCGTCATGGAAGTCGGTCAGCACCATCACCCGCTGGCCGATCACACCGGCGTCATCCAGGTCCTCGACAGCGCGCCCGGCCACCGCGCCCTTGAGCCAGCGGGTGCAATGCCGGCGCAGGCCGAACAGGGCCACCAGGCTGATCACGCCAAAACTCAGCAACTGCACCGCCAGGCTGTCGATGACACCGAACAGGGTGAGCAGCCCGACGGCCAGTGCGCCAATGCCGAAGAACACCGCGACCAACCCCGGAATGAAGAATTCCGATATCAGCAATGCCACCCCCAGCAGCAGCCAGAAGGCATATCCATTGAGAAAACTGCCAAACAACATGAGAGTTCGTCCCTAGACGCCCCGCCCGGGGCCACGCGGCCAGACTAGCAGACTGGCCGCTCAGCTGTTGGAAAAATGACCTGAATGTGTGAACCCGGCAACGACCCGGAGCCTGTTTTCGATCCTAGGCAATGGTGATGGTCGGTATCGGCTGCGTGGTCTGGGCGGTGGCGGACAATCTCGCGGCGATCTTGCGCGCGATGCCCAGATAGGTCTGGGCCAGAGCGCCCTGCGGATCGGCCACGAGAATGGGACGACCGTCATCGGCACCGATGCGGATGCGGATATCCAGGGGCAACTCACCTAGCATCTCACTGCCGTACTGCTCGGCCATACGCAGCGCGCCCCCTGCCCCGAAGATGTGTTCTTCATGACCGCACTGGCTGCATAGATGGGTGCTCATGTTCTCGATGATGCCCAACACCGGAATGTTGACCTTCTGGAACATCTTCAAGCCCTTGCGGGCATCGAGCAGGGCAATGTCCTGTGGGGTGGTGACAATAACCGCGCCAGAAACCGGCATGCGCTGCGCCATGGTCAGGTGGATATCACCGGTTCCCGGTGGCATATCGATGATCAGGTAATCCAGTTGCTGCCAGTCCGTCTCGTTCAGCAAGCGTGCCAGCGCCTGGGTGATCATCGGGCCGCGCCAGATAACCGGGGATTCATCATCGATCAGAAAACCGATGGACATGGTTTGTATACCGTATCCCACCAGCGGTTGCATGCGACCTTCAACCACTTGCGGCAAGCCGGTCAACCCCAGCATTCTTGGCTGGCTGGGGCCGTACAGATCAGCATCAAGAATGCCGACCCTGGCGCCCCCTGCGGCAAAAGCCAGGGCCAAATTGGTGGTCGTGGTCGATTTGCCGACGCCGCCCTTGCCCGAGGCCACAGCAATAAGATGTTTCACACCGGGTATCGATTGGGGACCCCGCTCAACCGCCGGGCTCGATGGGATCGTTGCCATTGCTGGTTGTGCTTGCGACATGCTGTACTCCTTGGTTCGATGTTCATCGCCGGACGGTTGTCATTTCTCAACGAAAGCCCGTTCGATCACATAGTCACCTGGCTCTCCCTGCTGCGCCGAAGCGCAGAAACCCATGCCATCGAGCATCCTGGTCAGCTCCTCCAGCATGGCCGGACTACCGCACATCATCACCCGGTCGGTGGTACTGTTGATTGCGGGCAAGCCCAGATCGCTGGTCAATTTGCCGGTCTCCAGCAATGTGGTGATGCGGCCCTGGTTGCGAAACGGCTCGCGGGTGACGGTGGGATAGTAGATGAGCTTCTCACGCACCTCTTCGCCGAGGAACTCGTGCTCCGGCAGCTCCCGGGTCAGATAGTCGTGATAGGCCAGTTCGCTGACCTGACGCACGCCGTGCACCAGTACCACCTTCTCGAACCGCTCGTAGACCTCCGGATCACGGATGATGCTCATGAACGGGGCCAGCCCGGTACCGGTGCCGAACAGGAACAGGTGCTTGCCGGGGCGCAGATCGTGAATCACCAGGGTGCCTACCGGCTTGCGGCTGATCATCAGCGAGTCGCCCGCCTTCAGATGCTGCAGTCGCGACGTCAGCGGCCCGTCCGGAACCTTGATGCTGAGAAACTCCAGATACTCGTCATGGTTGGCGCTGACGATGCTGTAGGCGCGCATCAGCGGCTTGCCATCAATTGGCAGGCCGATCATGACGAAATGCCCGTTCTCGAAACGCAGGCTCTGGTCGCGCGTGGTCCTGAAGCTGAACAGCGTATCGTTCCAGTGATGGACACTCAGAACACTTTCCGTACCTATTGCTGCCATAGGGGCATCCTCCAACGATTGCAGAAAATCAACTCGTAAACAGCGCCAGCGAACCGATGGCGAACACCATCAGCAGCAGGCTCGTAATCAGTAACAGGGCTATTGGTTGCCATCCCTGCGCCAGCAGCGCGCCAAGACTGGTGCGCATGCCCAGCGCCGCCATGGTGACCAGCAGGCAGGCGGTGGAAATCGACACCAGAATGCTTTGCAGCGGGGAAGGCAGCCAGCCGAGACTGTTCAGGCAGAACAGCGCCAGAAAGCCCAGCAGAAACCAGGGGAATTCCGTTTCGCCGGTCCTGCCCCTGCGCAACAGCAAGCCGAGCAGGAGCACCAGTGGCGCCAGCAGTGCCACGCGCAGCAGCTTGGTCAGGGTGGCAATGTCACCTGCGGAATCGGAGATCAGATAGCCAGCGCCCGCCGCCTGAGCCACATCATGAATGGCCGTACCAAGCAGCAGCCCCGCCTGCACCTCGGTATACCCCAGGGCGGAGAGCAGCGGCGGGTAGACCAGCATGGACAGGGTTCCCAGCACCGTCACGCCGACCACCACGGCCAACAACCGGCGCTCTTCCAGCCGGCCAGCCGGGAGCACCGCCGCTACCGCGATAGCCGCAGATACGCCGCAAATGGCAACGGCGACGCCGGCCACCAGGCTTTGCATGGTGGGCAGCCCCAACCAACGGCCCAGTCCCAGGGCAACGCCGATGGTCAGGGGTACGCAGGTCAGTACCACCAACAACGGCAGGCTCCCCACCACCAGCAACTGCTCCACGCCCATGCGTGCGCCCAGCAATGCCACGCCGATACGTAGAACCTGGCGGCTGCAGAAGTTGATCCCCGGCTGGACGCGCTCATCACCCGCCTGGCTGGCGAAACCGAAACCGAGCAGCAGCACCAGCAACAGGGCCGGGGTCAGGTAATGCTCTGCCAGGAAGCTGCCCGCCAGGGCCAGAACCACGCAGAGTGCGACGCCGGGATACAGGCGCCGCACCGCCATCCACCACAGCCACCCCCGGGGTTGGGCACGCTCGTTCATGCCGCTTGCTCGCCGGGGCTGGTGGTGAGGCCAGCCAGTTCGCGCAGGTAGGCCCAGGGGTAGAGCCCACGGTAGTGGCCATCGGAAAAGTGAAACTGCAACCCGCTGACACCCGGGACCTCAAGCCGGTCGATCGCGACCTCGGCGTCGATCAGCGTCAGCGTGCCAATCTGCCGGTCCCGGACGCAGGATGCACAGGCGCAGGACTTGCGCAGCGCCAGACAGCTGAAGCTGCTGAGCTCGCCGTCCGACCAGAGTATTTCCAGTTTCTTTTTCGCCTTTCTCAGGCGTACTTCCCGGGGTGCCTCGACAACGATCTGAATGGACATGGTTTCTACTCCTCAACTATTCGGGCCGGTACGAGCCGGGATCAGCAACACTGGCGCCTCGGCGAGCCTGATAAACCGGTCTTCCAGCAGCACGGGACGAGCGCTGTCGCTGGCCGCGCCGACAATCAACAGGGCGACCAGCATCTGTTTCAAGCCACTCGTCATGACAAGTTGGCGCATGGTTCAGCGCTCGAGGAACTGCAGCTTGCCGCCCTGATCGACCCAGTCATCTGCGCCGTACATGGGCTCGCTGGTCTGGCTGATGACCGGCCAGAGCTCGGACAGCTCGGCGTTCAACTCGATGAAGTGCGCCTGCGCTGGGGGTATTTCCTTGTCGGCGAATATCGCGTCAGCGGGACATTCCGGGACGCACAGACTGCAATCGATGCAGGTCTGCGGATTGATCACCAGAAAGTTCGGGCCTTCATGGAAGCAGTCCGCCGGACAGACTTCCACGCAGTCGGTGTACTTGCAGCGGATACAGTTTTCGGTAACGACAAAGGTCATGGCGGAATCCTCATTACATATGCTTTTCAACCTGCTGACCTGGCCAGCCCGTTACACTGCTGGCCAGGTCAGCTGCCTGGTTCAGGCGGCTGCGCCCAGCTTCGACATGGCCCAGCGCGCAAGCTTGCGCACGTCCGGGTCCGGATCATCCATGGCGACCGAGATGAACGGCCGGCCATCGTCGTGGCCGATACTGCCCAGCGCGCCGATGGCTGCCTTGCGCAGGTTGCTCATGGGGTCGCGCGCGCACTCACCCAGCACCGGAATCGCGCCGACCGCCCCCAGCTTGCCCAGGGCATCGACGGCTTTCTCGCGAACCTGCCAGAAGCTGTCACGGGTGGACTTGATCAGCTCCGGCATGGCCTGCTGGTAATCCAGCTTGCCGATGCTCACCGCCGCCTCGATCCGTACCTGCCAGTGCTGATCGCCCAGGAGGCTGACCAGTGTCGGCCCGACCTGCGCCGCGTCGGCATAGACCAGCGCACCGGTGGCGGCACGGCGCACATCCGGGTCGTCATCCTGTTGCGCACGCTCCATCAGCGCCGGCAGGTTTTCCGGTTGTTTCAGCCAGCCGATGACGCCCACGGCCTCGCGGCGTACCAGCGCATCGGGATCGCTCAGACGCGCCAGGGCGGGACCCTGGGCAGCGGGATTGCGCAGCGGCTTGAGCGCACGCAGGATGCCCGCCACGACGAAGCTGTCCTGGCTGCCCGCCAGTGCCTCAAGCAGCGGGTAGGCGGCCGCCGGGTCCTTCAGATCGGCCAGGGCATGGGCGGCGGCATTGCGTACCACCTCGTCGCTGTCGCCCAGGGCAGCGATCAATGCATCGGCAATATCCACCGCATCGAACTCGTCCACCACCTTGGCTGCTTCCTGACGCACCGAGGGGTCCGGGTCGTTGAGCGCCTGGATCAGCAGTTCGACGGCTTCCGGCTCACCGCTGTCCACCAGGTCGAGTACCGCAACGCGGCGGATACCCGGGTCGGTGGAAGCGAGTTTCAGGGCAATATCCTGCAGGTCTGGATCGTCATAAGTCTTCATGGTGTCGTCCTTCAGCGCAGGAGGTAAGGGATGTTGACCTTCACCGCATCGGTGGGGCAGTCGGTCTCGCAGGGCATGCAGTACCAGCATTCGTCGTACTTCATGTGTGCCTTGCCGGTGGCTTCGTTGATCCACAGAACGTCGAGCGGGCAGACATCGATGCATACGCGGCACCCCTTGTCGGCGATGCATTTCTCTTCGTCCACGACGACCGGGACGCTGGCGTAATGGTTGGCTATGGGCATGGTTGTATCCTCATCAAGGCTGTAGTCAGGTCTGGATCGCCGCGGCCATGCAGGCCGCGGCGTGTACTCTCCGTTCAGGCGTTGGCCGCTTTCTTGACACGCATCTTGCTGTAGGCGTCCTTCTCCTCACCCAGCGGTACGATGTACTCGGCGACCGGCCGCTTGCCGCTGGCCATGTTGCCGTTGGCATCCTTGAACAGGCGGGTGTGGTAGAACCACTCGGCGTTGTCCTGCTCGGGATAATCGACGCGGTAGTGGTACAGCCCCCAGCGCGATTCAGTGCGGTACAACGAGGCGCGGGCGGCCATCTCGGCGCAGTCGATGATTGACTGCAGCTCCAGCGCGCGCAGCAATTGGTGTGGGTCGGCCGCCGAGAGCAGCGGCAGGTCCTCGCGCACGGCAAGAATGCGCTCCAGGCCGATCTCCATTTTTTTGGTGACCTTGGGCGGTTGCAGGTAATCGTTCACCAGCCGGCGCACCTTGTATTCCATCTGCTCGGGCGGGATGCCGTCCTTGACCTGCAGCGGGGCCTGGATGCGCGCCAGCTCCTCGGCAATAAAGCCCTCGTCGAGTACGGGCGTGGCGCGATCCTTGACGAACTGCGCAGCGCTTTCGCCGCAGATCTGGCCGAAGACGAAGGCGCCGAGCATGTAGTTATGCGCGACCGAGGCCATATCCCCGGCGCCATACAGACCTGGCACGGTGGTGGCGCCGGTTTCGTCGGTCCACACGCCCGAGGCGGAGTGGCCGGAACAGAAGCCGATCTCGGAGATATGCATCTCGACCATGCGCTGGCGGTAGTCGACCTGGCGCCCATCATGGAAGCGGCCGCGGGTCGGTCGCTCATTGGTGTGCAACACGGTCTCGATCTCCTGGATGGTTTCCTCGGCCAGGTGATCGAGCTTGAGAAACACCGGGCCGGTGCCGGATTCCAGCTCCTTGAAGAACTCCAGCATCATCTGCCCGGACCAGTAATCGCATTCGATGAAGCGCTCGCCATAGGCATTGGCGGTGAAACCGCCCAGGGGACCGGTAACGTAGGCGCAGGCCGGGCCGTTGTAGTCCTTGAGCAACGGGTTGACCTGGAAGCACTCCAGGTTCACCAGATCGGCACCGGCATGGTAGGCCATGGCATGACCATCGCCGCAGTTGGCGGGGTTCTCATAGGTGCCGAACAGGTAGCCGGAGTTGGGCAGGCCGATACGCCCAGCGGCACCGGTGGCCATGATCACCGCCTTGGCACGGATGATGATCGGCTCGGCGGTACGGGTATTCACCCCGATCATGCCGGCGATGTTGCCGTCCGGGTCCTTGAGCAGGCGGGTGGCCTGGAAGCGGTTCTCGATCTCCACCCGCACGCGGCGCAGGCGACGGTAGAGAATCTTCTTCACGTTGTGCCCTTCGGGCATCGGCAGGACATAGGTGCCCAGGTGATGCACCTTCTTCATGTCATAGTCGCCGGTTTCATCCTTCTGGAAATGCACGCCCCAGGAATCGAGTTTCTCGATCATAGGGAAGGAGCGCGTGGCGTAGGCCATCAGGGCCGGCTGGTGGACGATGCCGTCATTGGCGATGGTGATTTCCTTGACGTACTGCTCGGGGGTGGCATGGCCGGGCACCACCGCATTGTTGAGCCCGTCCATGCCCATGGAGATGGCACCCGAGCGTTTGACGTTAGCCTTTTCCAGCAGCATCACCTTCAGCGAAGGGTCCTGCTCCTTCACCGTTACCGCGGCCATCGGGCCAGCGGTGCCGCCACCGATCACCAGCACGTCGGTATCGATTACAGGTATGTCATTGATGGTTGTAGTCATGGCTGATCTCCTATTTCCGCTCTACACGGAACTGGTATTTGAATGAATCACCGCGGTAACAGAGGTATTCGAAGTCGATGGGGCGACCGTTGCGGTCATGGGTGAGGCGCTCCACCCGCAGGATCGCCTCACCGGCTTTGAGGCCGAGCAGGTCCTGGGTTTCGTCATCGGCAAGTACCGCCTCAAGGCCGATCTCCGCGCTGCCGAGGGGGATGCCGAAAAAGTTTTCAAGCATGGGAAAAATATCGCCGGACAGGTCCCGGGAAAACAGCCGACGGCCGATATCCAGCGGGAAGTAACTGCTCTCCAGACACACCGGCTCGCGGTTGAGATAGCGCACGCGCTTGACCTCCACCACCTCCTCGTGGAGTGGCAGACCAAGCGCTGCGGTCACCGGCTTGGACGGCTTGCCCTGGCGGATACCCAGCAGCCTGGCCGTGGCTTCATAGCCCTGCGCGGCCATCGCCTCGCCGAAGCCCTGCAGGCGTTGTACGTTCTGTACAGCCTTGGGTTTGCTGACATAGGTACCCTTGCCCTGGGCGCTGAACACCAGGCCTTCGTTATGCAGGTCACGCAGAGCCTGGCGGATGGTGATGCGACTGACGCCGAAGGTATTCATCATTTCGTTTTCCGACGGCAGGCGCTCATGGATGGCATAACTACCCTCCAGAATCCTGCGCCGCAGGTTGTCGCGGATCTGCACATACAGCGGCAGTGGCGACTGGCCCGGCGCGAATTGCTCAGTTCCGTTCATGGCGGTCACTCCGGTTGTCATGACATGTAATGTCGAGCACAGATGGGAGAAACATCGGATTGCCCATGTTCAGCCCGCCTGGTTCTGTTGCTTGAAGGCCGCCAAGGTCTGCTCACGGATCAATTCCAGACACTGGCGCTTGAGCATCATGAATTCGGGACTGGTGAGCAGGCTCTGGTCGCGTGGGCGCGGCAGATCCACCTTGATGTCAGCGATGATCCGCCCGGGGCTGGCGCTCATCACCACGATGCGGTCGGAGAGGAACACGGCCTCGTCGATATCGTGGGTAACGAACACCACGGTGTTGCGGAACTCGCGCCAGATCTCCAGCAGATTCTCCTGCATCATGATCCGGGTCTGTGCATCCAGCGCGCCGAAGGGCTCGTCCATCAGCAGAACACTTGGGTAGTTGGCCAGCGCCCGGGCAATCCCCACACGCTGCTGCATGCCCCCGGACAGCGTGGTGGGATAGGCGTCGGCGAATGCCGCCAGGCCGACCAGCGACAGGAAGGTGCGCGCTACGCTGCCGGCCTCGGGGCGACTGGCGCCCGCCATCAGCGGACCGAAAGCGACGTTGTCGTGCACGCTTTTCCAGGGGAACAGCGAATGCTGCTGGAACACCATGCCACGATCCGGCCCCGGCTCGGTCACCGCCTTGCCATCCACGCTGAGTTGCCCCCGGGTGGGAGTGACGAAGCCGGCGATGGCATTGAGCAGGGTCGATTTGCCACACCCGGATGGCCCGAGCAGACAGACGAACTCGCCGGAGCGGATCTCCAGATTGGCCTGCCCGACCGCCACGGTTCTGGCCCCCTTATGGCCGAACTCGATATCGACCCCGCTGACCAGAATCCTGCCACGCCCCTCTACGTCTCTGATGGACTTGGATTTGAGCCGACTGTGATCGAGTACGGCGAGACGGCTGTCGTTAACCAGGGTGCTGTTCATACACGACCTCCTGTGGGCTGCCAGCGCAGCAGCGGACTGCAGACCTTGCGTACCAGCAAGGTGCTCAGCGTGCCGAGCAGGCCGATGGTGAGCATGCCAATGATGATTTGCGGATACTGGATCAGCGTGTAGGAGGTCCAGGTGAAGTAGCCGATACCGTACTGGCCGCTGATGATTTCCCCAGCAAGCAAGGAGAACCACGCCACGCCCATGCCCACCGCCAGACCGGTAACGATGCTCGGCATGGCACCCGGGATGATCACGTGCCAGAGGATCGAGCGATTGTTGGCACCCAGACAGCGGGCGGCACGCACCAGCACGCCGCTGGTCTGTTCCACGCCGTGCACGGTGTTGAGCACCACCGGAAACAGCGCTCCGAGGAAGGTGATGAACACGATGCTCGATTGCTCACTGGGCAGCATCAGGATGGCCAGCGGAATCCAGGCCACCGCCGGTATCGGGCGCAGCAGCTCGATATACGGCAGGATGATGTCTTCGGCCCACTTCGAGCGGCCCATCAGCACGCCCAGTGTTACCCCGAGCACGACTGCCAGACCGTAGGCGATGGCAATGCGCTGCAGACTATGGGCGATATGCAGGTAGAACTCGCTGCCGGACAGCTCAGCCATGAGCGCCTGGCCCACCAGCCCAGGCTCAGGTACATGCTCGAAGTTGACGAACAGATTGAAATCGTAGGTTGATGCAAGGTGCCATAGCACCACCGCCATGATCAGCGCGGCGACACGCACCAGATAGCGCCTGCTCTTCTCCATCAAGGCGTGCCGTGCAGCTATCCGTGTATGGGCGTCCTGCTCGGCATGCTGCGCCGCCGGCGCCAGCGGGGCGCTGACGGTCGGAGTGTCGCCAGACTGACAGGGTTCGGTTACTTCAGTGGATACGGGATCGGCAACCACTGCGCTCGCTTTCATGTTCATGTCGGAATTCCTTCTGCGTCAGGGCAGCATTGCCACGGCATCGCCCTTGAGCAGCGCGGTACCGCCGTGGTCGACGAGGTATTGCTCGGAGTCGGACTTCTTCATGAAGGCGACCACCTCGCCCGCCTCGCCGCGTACCAGATAGGCCGCCTTACCGAACAGCTTCAGCCCGGTGAGGTTGTCGTACACATAGGTAGCGTTGATCTTGTGGCCGGCTGCGTTGGCCTCCTCAACGGCAACAAGCATCTCGGCGATGGAGGGGAAGCCCTGGACGCCCTGGCCTTCGAGCCACATCTCGGCGGCGGGCAAGTCCGGGTTACCCGGCTGGGTACTGACCACGGTCTGCACCATGGCGTCGTAGTCGAGGCCAGCGCGGGCATAGACGCGTTTCAGGTAGCTGTCATCGATCCAGGCGTCGAAGTCCAGATCCGGAATATCCATTTCCTTCTGCAACAATGCGTGGTCGTACTTTAGTGCCTCGACCCACTGCGGTTTGATACTGGCTTCCATGGTGGAAATACCGCCCTGGCTGAAATACAGGTACAGCACTTCCTTCTCCACACCGGTCCATTCGGATACCTGGGTGGCGGCCATGACCGGATCGGACTCGATCCATTGCTGGGCCTCCAGGGTGGCAGCCAGCACAGCCTCGACGATCTGCGGATGCTCCCGGGCAAACGTCTCGCGCACCACGATGCCGTGGAAGGTGGGTATACCCGCCTCGCTGCCATCGAAGATCTTGCGCGCCGTCCCGCGAAACTCCATGATCTCCGACCACGGGCAGAAGTCGGCATGGGCGTCGATGCGTCTGGCGGCGATATTGGCAGCGCCTACCGGTGGTGCCTGATTGACGATCTGCACCTTGCCGAACAACCCCGCGTCACGCAGTGATTTGAGCGTCATCCCCCAGGCGGCGCTGCCCACCGGAACGGACAGGCTCTTGCCGGCAAGATCGGCCAGCGACTGTACGGGGGAGTCGTAGGGCACCACGATGCCGTTACCGGTGCCCTTGAGGTTGTAGCCGGTAACACCGATGAATCGGGTCTGCTGGGATTTGGTTTCCTGAAACTTGGCGCCATTGACAATCAGCGGGTAGTCACCCATCACGCCAAAGTCGAGCTTGCCGGCAAGCATCTGATTGGTGATCGGCGGGCCCGAGTCGTAGTCACGAAATACGATCTTGTACCTGGCGTCTTCATACTGCCCGGTGGTTGGCAGATATTTTTCAATGAGTTTGAGCTTGTCCAGAATCACGCCACCGGAAACGGTATTGGTCACCATGCTCTGATGACCGATGCCGATTTCGATGGTCTTCGCCATTGTTATTCCGCTGAACAGAAATGTACTGCTTAGTGCAAGAGCAATCAGGCCTTTTCGGTTCGTCATCGTCTTCACCTTGCGGTTGGTCAACTTGTATTAACAGGTCATAACGCCTGCTATTACTGCTGCACCGGGCGTGCCAAGGTTCCGAAATAAGTTCTTACGCTTTTGATTTAAAAGGACAAAAGCAGAAAACAGGGAGTGTCGGACGTATCTTGCAGAGAACAGGAAATCGCCCGGCATTGGTGCGACCGCAATGGCGGTGGATCGCTTGGAGGCAAACGCATGGAGAAGGCTTAAGACAAGTGATGCAAGTAGCTGGCAGGGGGCCATCACGCGTACCGCCTGTCGGATTCACCATATGAATGATATCGCCACAGAGCGGGTGACCTATCAGTCAACCGCCGGCCTGAAAGTCACCCTGGCCCCGGACCCGACAGACCCCACCGGGCCGGTTATCCTCTCAGTGCCCCTGTTGCGCAGTCAGGGCCGAATAAATACAACAATCAATGAAGGATACTCCGCATGTATCGCAAGCATCTCGTTGGCGCCATGGCGCTGACCGCCATGCTGGGCGTTTCCAGCCAGGCCCAGGCGTTCTGGTTCAGCTCCTCCGATTACACCAAGACCAAATATCCCATCGTCCTGACCCATGGCATGCTCGGCTTCGACAGCATCCTCGGTGTGGACTACTGGTATGGCATCCCCTCGACCCTGCGCAAGGACGGTGCCACCGTCTACATTACCGAGGTCAGCCAGCTGGATACTTCCGAGGCCCGTGGTGAGCAGCTGCTGGCCCAGGTCGAGGACATCATTGCCATCAGCGGCAAGCCCAAGGTCAACCTGATAGGTCATAGTCACGGTGGCCCGACCATTCGCTATGTCGCCGCGATACGGCCCGACCTGGTCGCCTCGGTCACCAGTGTCGGCGCACCGCACAAGGGTTCGAAAACCGCCGATTTCATTCGCAACGTGCCACCGGGTTCCGCCGGTGAGACCATCCTCGCCGGCATCGTCAACGGCCTGGGCGCGCTGATCAACTTCCTCTCCGGCAGCAGCTCGACGACGCCGCAGAACGCCCTCGGCTCCCTCGAATCGCTCAACTCCGAAGGTGCCGCGCGGTTCAACGCGCGCTACCCGCAGGGCGTACCGACCAGCGCCTGCGGCGAGGGTGACTACACGGTCAATGGCGTGCGCTATTACTCCTGGAGCGGCACCAGCCCGCTGACCAATGTGCTCGACATCTCCGATCTGATGCTCGGCGCCTCGTCCCTGACCTTCGAGGGGGAGGCCAACGACGGTCTGGTCGGACGTTGCAGTTCACGCCTGGGCATGGTGATCCGCGATAACTATCGGATGAACCACCTGGACGAGGTGAACCAGGTCTTCGGCCTGACCAGCATCTTCGAAACCAACCCGGCATCGGTCTATCGCCAGCATGCCAACCGGCTGAAGAACGCCGGTCTGTGAGCCGCTGGCCGGCCCCGGCGGGGCCGGCCAGCATGACCTATCCCCGCAGTCATTCGGACCCGATCCATGAAAGCCGTCATCTACGCCCCCCTGTTGATCAGCGCCGCACTGCTTGGCTGGCACTTTTTCGGCCCCGCTGACCAGCCGTCAGCGCAGGCGCCCCGGGTAGAACGCCCCGCCAACCCGCAGCCAGCCGACCAGGCAGCCCTGCCCATGATCAGCAACGCCACACACCAGCCGGGCGCCGCACCCGGTCCGGCGCCCGCGTCGCTGCGCGACACCGCAGTCGACGGCATGCTGGAGGTCGACCACCAGGGTAACCTGCTGATCACCGACCAGATCCGCCATCTGTTCGACTATTTCTTTACCACCGTAGGCGAGGAAAGTATCGACAGCGCCATTGCCCGCATCCGGCATTATCTCGCCAGCCAGTTACCAGAACCTGCACAGGGCCAGGCGCTGGACCTGCTGGAGCGTTATATCGAATACAAGGAGGAGCTGGTGGCGCTGGAGGAGCGTTTTCCGGTAGTCGCCGATCTCGATGACCTGAGAGCGCGAGAGGATGCCGTACAGCGCCTGCGCGCCGGTTTATTCAGCGCCGAGGCCCACGCCGCGTTCTTCGCCTCGGAGGAGGTCTACAACAATTTCACCCTGGAGCGTCTGGCGATTCTGCAGGATGACGGCCTGAGCGCCGAGGACAAGGCCGAGCGGGTAGAGGCACTGCGCAGCGACCTGCCCGAAGCCATGCAAGACCTGCTGGTGCCACAGATTCATCAGCAATTGAGCCAGCAGACCCGCAGCCTGCAGGAAGAAGGCGCCAGCCCCGAACAGATCCAGCAGCTGCGCCTGAGCCTGGTGGGGCCGGAGGCTACCGGTCGGCTGGAGGCGCTCGACCGGCAACGTCAGCAATGGCAACAGCGACTGGCGCAGTTCAACCATGAACGCGAGGCGATTCTGCAACATCCCGGCCTGGCCGACGACGATAAGCAGCAGGCCATCGACAGTCTGCTGCAGGAGCAGTTCGAGCCCAACGAGCGGCTGCGGGTAAGCAGCCTGCTGGATGGACTCTGACCGCTATTTCTTCATCCACACCCCATTGAGCATGATGTACTGCCCGGTGGGAGTACGCTCCAGCGCCTTCTTGCCGGCCATGGACTCGACGTCGCGCAGCTGGATGTTGTTCTCCTTGGCCAGGCGCTGATATTCATCCCGCCGCGCCTGGTTGATCTGACGGGCGATCTCCGCTGCATTGCCTCCTGCGACCACCACCCCCAGATAGCCATCGGGCTGCTCACCCAGTTGCCCGGCGGCCTTGGCCGCAGGCAGGGCCGACATCGCCTCGTTCAGGCTCAACGCCAAAGCGGGTGCGCTCAGCAGCAGCGCCAGCAGCAGACCGCCCATACGGATACTCATACGCATGCCATTCTCCTTCTAGAACAGTCCGCTGGATTCACTGAACAGATCATCCAGTTCCTTGTCGACCTTGATGTAGATCTCATGCTGGATCTTCACATTCAGATTGATGTTGATCGGATCACTGGGCGCCGCCAGCTGTACCGTCGGCGTACAGGCGGTCAGGACCCCGACAGCCATCGCCACTATCATCAGACGCCAATGCATATACCTCTCCTGTCATGGGTTACGCCGCTGCAGGTAGTGCTGCTGAACCCGGTTCCTGATGATCTCGCTTACCTGCCCACTGAGCTGCAGGCTGGTCAGCAGGGCCGGAATATCTTCTTCCAGGCGGATGTTCAGGTGCACCGGCCGGCCCTGCTGGAAGGCCGGGTTGCTGCCTTCGAGCCGCAGCCCGAGCACCAGTACACCCTGCTCATCATAGGACACATCGCTGGCCAGCACCTGATAATGGAAATTGTCCAGCGCCGCCGCCAGTTGTTCCAGGTTGGGGTTGCTGGCCGCCAGGTCGCGCAGTTGCTGCGCCTGGTAACGCAGCACGCCACCGGGCTGGCGCGCCTGCAGCCGACCATCCTCGACCAGCAGCTTGCCATCCACCAGACTCACCGGAAAGCGCCCGTCCAGCGTGCCCTGGCCACTCAGCCCCTCCGCCGGATAGACCTCGAAAAGCCGCGCCAGTTCGACGCCCTGCACCACCGCCACCAGAGTCTGCCGCGCCTGGCCCAGGTCCACCGCGGCCGGCTCCAGTTGCACGCGCCCATCCAGCACGCCGATGCTGGCGCTGCGCAGGTCGAGCACACCAGCCGCCGGCTGGTCCAGGGCAGCACTGTAGCTGCCACTGGCGCTCAATGGGCCGAGCGGCAGGCCCGGGTCCAGGCTGCTCAGCGTCAGCGCCTCGCTGGTCAGCCGCAGCCGCTCGCCCTGCAGCGACACATCCAGCGGCAATGACAAGCCACTGAAGCTGGCCCGATCATAGATACCCTGGCCACCGGTCAGCGTCAGCCGGCCGCTGAGCCGGTCCAGGCCGGTACGCCCAGCGGCCTGGAATTGACCACTGATCCGACCGCTGGAGAAGCTGAGCAGCGCCGGCCAGTCGCTGAAGGTCGCCGCCAGCGGATCAGCGGCGCGCAGGAAGATCTCGCGTAGTGTCAGATCCAACCGCCAGGGCTGATCGGTCGGCCACGCCAGCCGCAGGTCGCTGTTCAGTCCGCTGAGTGCTGCCAGGCTGGCATCCAGGCTCAGCCCGGCCGAGGATTGCTGCAGCTTGCCCTGCAGGTTCCAACCCTGGGGCTTGAGCACGGCATGGTTCAGCCGGCTGGCGCCGAGCTGCAGCGGGGCCTGCAGGCTCAATTGCGCAGGCGTGGCCAACGGCAGTTGCAATGTCGCCTCGGCCAGGTCCGCGCGCAGACCACTCAGTTGCAGACCGGCCTCGGCCAGGTCCAGGCTGCTCGCCGTCAGCAGTGCGGGGCTGCCCAGGGCCACGGTCAGCTGCTCGCTATCGACCTGCGCCTGCAACGGCCAATCCAGGCGCAACCCCTGCAGTTCGATACCCGCCAGCGCCAGGCGCTGCGCCGCCAGCTGCAGCCGGGCATCCGCCAACCGGGCTTGCCACTGCGGCTGGCTGGTCAGTTCCAGCGCTGTTTCCAACTGACCGTTCACCGCCCCTTCGATCTGCAACTGCATCGCCAACGCAATGCTCTGCCGCCAGCCTGCCAGACTGCCCGGCAGTGGCGTTACCTGCAGCGCCAGAGCGCTTGGGCGCAGTTGCAGCGGTACATCGGCCAGCGCGGCCAGTTCCAGCTCGGTCAACTGCCAGTGCGCCTGCCCTTCGCGCAGCAGCCATTCGCTACCGCGATTTTCCAGATCGACCTCGGCACTACCACGCAGCTGCCCCAGCCCAGCCAGCGGCAAGGGTTGCGGCACGTCCAGACCAGCCTGCAACAGATAGCGATCGGCCTGCTGCTGCAGGCGCAGCCAGCCATCCAGGTGTTGCGTACCGGCCTGCAGATCGAGCCGGGCATCCAGCATCATCGGTTGCTGGCGGCTGCTCAGTTGCAGGTCGCCCTGCAGAGTGCAGAACGCGCCTTCGCAGGGCAGCTGTAATTGCAGGCTGTCGACACTCAACTCATCAGGCAACCAGGACAGCGGCCCGGCCAGATCGGCCAGTGCCGGCAAGCTCCAGTCATCGTCTGCCGGCTCACGTTGCGGCAGGTTCTGCGCCGGCTGCCAGACCAGTTGCATCTGCTCCACCTGCAGTTGCGCAATACGCGGCCCGGCGCGCCAGACCGGCTGCAGCCGAACCCCGTGTAGACGGAAGCCCAGCCGGCCCTGCTCGGCAACATAGGCGCCGCTGAGCTGCTGCAGATGCAGCGCGCCATCGCCCCAGCGCAGTTGCTGCCAGTCCAGTTGCTCGACCCCGGCCGCAGTCAGGCTGCGCTGCAGCCACTGCCCCGCCAGCAAGGCCGCCTGCAGCACAAGCAGCAGTACCACCACAGCGCTGATCGCCGCTTTGCGCATGGACCGCTCCCCCAAGACAAACATCAGCTATCAAGGTTAGCATGCAGCACCAATCCAATTGATGAAGGCTGCGATATGGATATTCTCCGCCGGATCAATCGCCGCAAACGTCGGCCCCGCCCGTTGCGCTGGCTGATCCTGCTGTTGCTGGCACTGTGGCTGGGCATGGGCCTGTTCCAGGCCAAGCGCCCGCTGCCGGACGGCCTGTCGGTCAGCCAGCCATGGCGCGCGGCGGAGAATGTTGAGCTGCTGCTGGACCAGACCTGGCAAACAGCGGACGGCCAGCGCCACAGCCGCCAGCAGATCTTCGACCAGGTGCTGGAGATCATCGGCCAGGCCCGCCGCCTGGTGGTGCTCGACATGTTCCTGTTCAACGAGTTCGCCGGCCAGAACAGCTTCCGCTCGCTGTCCAGCGAACTGTCACAGGCATTGATCAGCGCCCGCAGCCGACATCCGGGGATGGAGGTGATGCTGATCACCGATCCGTTCAATACCCTGTATGGCGGTGTGGACAACCCTCAGCTGCGTGCCCTGCAACAGGCCGGGGTGCAGGTGGTGATGACGCCCCTGCAGCAGCTGCGCGCCTCCAACCCGCTGTGGACCGGCCTGTGGAGCCTCTGCTGCCGGTTCGTCGGCAACAGCAGCGAAGGTGGCTGGCTGCCCAATCCGGTGGGCCAGGGCAAGGTTAGCCTGCGCAGCTATCTGCACCTGGCCAACTTCCGCGCCAACCACCGCAAGACCCTGGTGGCCGATGCGGGCGACAGCTGGACCGCCCTGGTCACCTCGGGTAACCCGCACGATGCCAGCAGCCGGCATAGCAACCAGGCGCTGCGTTTCGACGGCAGCGCCGCCTTGGACCTGCTGCAGACCGAACAGGCGGTAGCGCGCCTGGCAGGACTCGATACCCGCCACTGGCCGCAGCCAGCCGTCAGCCAGCCGCCTGCAACCGGACCCCGGTTGCGCGTACTCACCGAAGGCGAGGTGCGCGACGCCCTGCTGCAGTTGATCCACAGTGCCCAGCCCGGCGACCGGCTGGACATGGAAGTCTTCTATCTGTCCCATCGCCCGCTGGTCGAAGCGCTGATCAGTGCCCGGCAACGCGGCGTGACGATACGCGCCCTGCTGGACCCGAATCGTGATGCCTTTGGCCGGGAAAAGAACGGCATCCCCAACCGCCAGGTCGCCTGGGACCTGCACCGCGCCGGCATCCCACTGCGCTGGTGCGCCACCAGTGGCGAGCAATGCCACCGTAAATGGCTGCGCCTGGACCGCGCCGATGGCAGCAGTGAACTGATCAGCGGCTCGGCCAACTTCACCCGGCGCAACCTGGACGACCTGAATCTGGAAACTGATGTGCAGTTGGCTACCAACCGCGATTATCCAGCGATGGCCGATGCACGCGCCACCTTCGAGCGACTGTGGAGCAATACCGATAGCATCACCTACAGCCTGCCCTACGAAGACTTCGCTGATCACAACGTTGGCCGGTATCTGATCTACCGGGTGATGGAGGCGACGGGGTTGTCGACCTTTTGAACAAGGGGGCAGCCGGGCGGCTGCCCCCCGTGGCTCTGTCAGCTCTGGATATAGGCCACCTGGGTATGCATGTACTCGTACAGACCATGCTTGCCGTCGGCACCGCCGATGCCCGAACGACGCACCCCGGCGTGGAAGCCCTGGATGGCCTCGAAGCTCTCTCGGTTGACGTAGGTCTCGCCGAACTTCAGCCGTGATACCGCGCGCATGGCCGAGTTCAAGTCGTTGGTGAAGATCGACGAGGTCAGCCCATATTCGCTGTCATTGGCCAGGGCGATGGCCTGCTCCAGGTCATCCACCGGCTCGAGCATCAGCATCGGCCCGAAGATCTCGCGCTCCAGCACATCCATCCCCGGGGCGGTACCCGTCAGCACGGTCGGCTCGAAGAAGCAGCCGGCACCCGCCTCGTAGCCCTTGCCACCGGTCAGCACCTCCGCACCCTTGCTGCGCGCATCGGCCACCTGGGCGCTGAGCCGCTCCACCGCTGCACGGTTGATCAGCGAGCCCATGTCATTACCCTCGGCCAGCGGATCACCCATGCGGATGTTGGCAAAGTCGGCGCGCAGACGCTCACAGAATTCGTCGTACACCGGCCGCTGCACATATACCCGCTCGGAGCAGTTGCAGGCCTGGCCGCTGTTCATGGTCTTGGCCCAACGCAGTGCCGCCACCGCCAGATCCAGATTGGCATCGGCGAGAATGATCGATGGCGCCTTGCCGCCCAGCTCCAGGCTGACCTTGGTGACATTCTGCGCGGCACCGGCCATGATCGCCGAGCCTGCCGCCGAACTGCCGGTGAAGCTGATCATGTCCACGTCGGCGCTGGCCACCAGTTGCTGACCCACGCTGGCACCTCGGCCATTGACCAGGTTGAACACCCCGGCTGGCAGCTCCGCCTGTGCCACGATGCGGGCGAACTCGTAGGCACAGAACGGCGTCTCCTCGCTGGGCTTGATGACGATGGTGTTGCCGGTGACCAGCGCCGGCGCCACCTTGCGCGCGATCATGAAGAACGGGAAGTTCCACGGCAGAATCCCCGCCACCACACCCAGCGGGCGACGGAACAGCAGCATGTTCTCCCCCGGGCGGTCGCTGCTGATGATCTCGCCTTCGATACGCCGCGCCCATTCGGCGTAGTAATCCAGATACTCCGCCGTCAGCCCCACCTCGAGCTGCGCCAGGGCCAGTACCTTGCCCTGTTCCCGGGCGATGACATTGGCGATCTGCGGCGCCGCTTCGCGGATACCGGCGGCGATGCGCCGCAGGTACTGGGCACGGGTGATCGCCGGTTGTGCCGCCCAGGCATCCTGCGCTGCACGGGCAGCACCGATGGCCGCGTCGGTCAGGGCCGCCCCAGCGTCCGTTGCCGCCCCCAGATGCTGCTCGGTCGCCGGATTGAGCACCTCGATGGGGTTGCCGGAGCCTTCGACGAACCGGCCGTCGACAAAATGTTGAAACTGCAATGAATTGGTCATGAATAGACTCCTGAGCGCTGTGCGCCGGTGGATACGGGTACCAGCCGATGGTCCGGCTGCAATTCAAGGTGGGAGAGGGCACTGCGATCGAGATCATCGATATGGGGTACACCGATCAACGCCAGGGTGCGCTCGGTCTCGCGACGCATCAGTTCCAGCAGGCGCGCCACTCCCGGCTGGCCGAAGGCGGACAGGGCATACAGGTAGGGACGGCCGATCAGGCAGGCGCGCGCGCCGAGTGCCAGGGCCTTGACCACATGGCTGCCACGCCGTACGCCGCCATCCAGTACCACTTCCAGCTGGTCATCCACGGCATCGACGATATCAGCGACCAGATCCAGCACTGCGGGGCTGCCGTCGAGCTGACGCCCGCCATGGTTGGACACGATGATACCGCTGACGCCAGCCGCGACGGCTTCCCGCGCATCGGCAACCGACTGCAGGCCCTTGATGATGAAGGGTTTGCCCCAGTATTGCTGCAACTGCTCGACCTGCGCCCAGGTGATGTTCTGTTCCATCTTGCTGGCGAAATAGCTGGTCAGGGTGCCCAGCGACCGGGAGCCGTTCGGCATCGGCACATTGGGCAGGGTGATGCCGCCATGGGCCAGGTAGCGCATGCCCCATAGCGGCCTTTGCGCAAAGGACAGGATATTGCGCCGGTTGAGCCTGGGCGGCACCGTCAGGCCGAAGCGCAGATCCCGCTCGCGGTTGCCGGCCACCACGCAGTCCACCGTCAGGCAGATGGCATCGTAGCCCGCCGCCTTGCAGCGATCGATGATGGCCCGGTTCAGGCCGTCATCATTGAGCAGATACAGCTGGAATATCTTCGGCCCCGGCGAGCAGCCGGCCACCTCCTCCAGACTGGTGGTAGCCATGGTCGACAGCATATAGCCGGCCCCCTGACGAGCCGCCTCACGCGCCACCGCACACTCTCCGCCCGGATGAAACAACCGGGTCATGCCGGTGGGTGCCATGAACACCGGCCACTCCAGCTCACAACCGAACACTCGCCGGCGCATATCCACCGCACGGATGTCACGCAACTGCCGCGGCACCAGTTGGTAACGCTCGAAGGCGTGCATATTGGCCCTGGCAGTCAGCTCGTCATCCGCCGCACCCTCGATATAGTGATACAGCGAACCTGGTAGCCGGCGCCGGGCAACACGGGCAAAGTCACGATAATTGAAACAGTCGGTCAACTGGGTCATGGCACGAACTCCCGAGCTGTGCAGCTCCCATCAGCGGACCTTGAAACGGACATGCAGCTCATGGGGGCCGCGGGCAAAGTACGAATCCAGCCATTCGACATCGTCGGAGATCGGCTCCAGCTGCTCCAGGCGCGAGAACACCACTTCCAGCGCCGCCCGTGCCTCCATCCGGCTGAGGAAACTGCCCAGGCAGAAGTGCGGTCCCTGACCGAAGGACATCAGCGGCACCTCCAGCTTGCGGTCGATATCGAACACCTCGGCATTGGCGAACTTGCTTTCGTCCCGGTTGGCCGATGCCAGCAGGGGCATCACCGCCTTGCCCTTGGGGATCTTCACGCCGCCCAGCTCGGTATCTTCAGTGGTATGCCGGAAGATCATCTGCACCGGCGGATTGAAGCGCAGCACCTCCTCCAGCACGGCTGGAATCAGGCTGTGGTTCTCCCGTACCCGCTGGTAGGTGTCGGGGTGGCGGTGCAGTTCGACCAGGGTCGAGCCCAGCAGGTTGGTGGTGGTTTCCACTCCACCGATCAGCAGCAGGGTCGCCATCTGCAACACCTCGAGACGGGTCAGGGTCTCACCACTGACCTCGGCGCTGATCAGCGTGGAGATCAGGTCGTCACCGGGATTGGCCTTGCGCTCGTCGTACAGCGCCTCGAAGAAGCTGCGCAACATGTCCGAGCTACTGCGGATCTTCGCCAGGCGCTCCGGACCATAGGCCTGGCGACTGGCGGCCGACAGCAGGTCATCGACCCATACCTTGAACTCGGCACGGCGTTCGGTAGGCACACCCAGTACTTCACTGATGACGGTCACCGGAAACAGCGCGGTGAAGTCCCAGACCCAGTCGAACTCCCCTTCCCGGCCATGCTTGGCAATGATGTCATCCAGCAGCTCGTTGGCGATCGCCACCGCACGGCCTTCCAGCGCGGCCACCTTGGAGGGCACGAACGCCTTGTTGGCCAGCTTGCGCAGGTGCACATGGCGCGGCGGGTCCATGGAGATCATCGGCGGTACTTCCGGTACCGGATCATATTCGCCAAGCAGTTCCGGCCAGAAATGCTGCGAGCTGAACAGGCGGTGTTCCTTCAGCACCTTGTCGACATCGTCATAACTGGCCACGGCATAGGTATCCATATGCGGTAGATACAGCACAGGCTCATTGCGACGCAGCTTGGCGTAATACGGGTACGGGTTCTGCTTCACCTGCTCGTCCAACGGATCATATTTTTCAGGCAAGCTGGTGGCGGTACTGGTCAGAGTCATGACGGCTCCCTCTGGTTCTTGTTCTTGATATAAGGTCGCTTTCGGGTGCCCGCACAGCTCATCCGGACACCCCAGCTAACGTGGCCCTGACACTAGCCCCCGGTCGCATCGCCCTCAATGACATATCGTGACAGCAGCGCGCTCCCCGTGCCATTCGCTGCGCCGGGCTGAACCAACAGGCAGGATTGGCACGAATGGCTCCACCGTGGCCTTAAAAGTACTGGGTTGTGCCCGGGTCCGGCGCTATAACGAACGGGCTGTTCCACAAAGCTAACAACAATTATCGGGAGTATCACCATGTACGGTCTCTACGCCGAGCAACTGAATGCAAGCCACCTCGATGCGCAACAGCGCAAGTACCTGCAGCAACTGCGTACTGGTTCACCATTGAATATCGAAGGGGCCAGCGCCATGGCCGGCGGCAATACGCGCAAGAACTTCAATACCGGCTCCGCCTGGCTGAGCGGCTTCTTCGACAACGGCGCGCAGAACATAGTGGACATGTACGATGACCAGTTCGTCTGGGAGGACATGGAGTTCGACCTGACCATCACCGACAAGGAAGATCTGTTCAAGTTCTTCACCGTATTCGACGACGCTGGCCCGGATTCCCCGCACGGCGTGCATGTCTTCCACCTGATCAGTTATGACGGCCAGCAGGTACCCAGGACCCATGCGACCCTTGGCCCCAGGGTCAACGAGGTTCCCGCAGGCTGGGACCCGGCTGAATACCACCGCCTGAGCGGCCCGATGATGATCGGCGCCGACTTCGAGTATGACGAGTGGGGCTATATGCAGTGGGTCTGGCGCGCCCAGCACAACTCCGACGTGCTCGGCCTGCCCAGCGCCGGCAAGACCACGGTCACCCGCGGCACCTCGACCCAGTTCTACCGCAACGGCAAGATCGTCCGTTGCCGCACACACTGGAACTTCCGCGAGTTCGCCATGCAACTGGGCGTGATTCCACCCCGCGCCTGAGTGCCGAGCGGAGTACAGCATATGCAATATTCCATACTGGGCCGCAGCGGCCTGCGGGTGTCCAGGCTCAGCCTGGGCACCATGACCTTCGGCCCGGGCGCGGACTGGTCACGCTCCGAGGAGCAGTGCCGCAGCGTATTCGACACCTACGCCGAAGCCGGTGGCAACTTCATCGATACCGCCAACATGTATACCGGTGGCGAGAGCGAACGTATCGTCGGCCGGTTGATCGCCGATGACCGCGAACGCTTCGTGGTCTGCAGTAAATACACCAACGCCCTGCTCGGCAGGAATGATCCCAATGCCGCAGGCATGCATCGCAAAAGCCTGACCCAGTCGCTGGATGCCAGCCTCAAGCGCCTGGGCGTGGATTACATCGACCTGTACATGGTGCACTGGTGGGATTTCACCACCCCGGTGGAAGAAGTGCACCGGGCGCTGGACGATGCGATAAGCGCCGGCAAGATCCTGCATATCGGCCTGTCCGACGTGCCGGCCTGGGTGGTATCCCGCGCCCAGGCCTTCCATGAGCTGCGCGGGCTGTGCCCGATCAGTTGCATGCAACTGGAATACAGCCTGGTGCAGCGCTCCATCGAGCGCGAACACCTGCCGCTGGCGCAGGCGTACGATATCGGCATCACCGCCTGGTCGCCGCTGGCCGGCGGCATCCTCAGCGGCAAGTACACGCGCACGGCGGCGGTCGATGGTCCCAGGCGTGCCGACTCCATGCAGTTGCAGGCGCTGGACGAACGCAACCGTACCATCGCCACGGCGCTAGATCAGATCGCCGACCGTATCGGCGCGACGTCCTCGCAGGTGGCGCTGGCCTGGGTCATGTCCCGTGGAGTGATACCCATTGTCGGCGCCACCCGACCGGAGCAGATGCAGGAGAACCTCGCCGCCAGCGCACTGCAGCTGGATGTTGAGACACTCAACCAACTGGACGACATCAGCGCTTTCGATCTCGGCCACCCCTACAACATGCTCGACTGGGACATGCCGATCAGCCTCGGCTACGGCGGCATGTTCGAGCAGATCGATATTCCCGGATTTCCCGGACGCCGCCCACGCTGACCGGAATAGCCAATACAAGAATGAGGAGAACTGACATGAGCACCGCAGATGCTGAATTGATCACCAGCGACCCGACCTACCACCGGGTTGGCTCCCTTGCCACGCTGCAGGCCGGCGAACATATCGGCGCCACCATCGATGGCCAGACCGTGGCCGTGTTTCTGGTGGACGGCGATGTCATCGCCACCCAGGGCACATGCCCGCATGCCTCCGGCCCGCTGCATGAGGGCGAAGTCGACGGGCGCAACCTGACCTGCCCCTGGCACGGCTGGAGTTTCGACCTGGACAGTGGCGTATGCGACGACGACCCCTGCCTGCAACTGGCCCGTTACCCGGTCAAGGTGCAGGGAGATGACGTCCTGGTAGCGCTTTGAGTTTGTGCTGCAACCACGCTTGGGCGCCTTCGGGCGCTCTTTTTTATTGCGACATCCCTGGAGTTCAGAGCAGAATGATTCTCCGTGGCTGCACAATGTCGCCGACAAACTGCGCGCCAACCTCGACGCCAACAACTACACGCGCGTGGTGCTGGCCGGGGAATACGCGAACCCTTGGGCGAGAGTGAGCGACTGGAGGCGAAGATCAAGCAAAATCTGGCAGCATTGGACTATGAACTTCAGTAACCCGCTGTACCAGGAGATCCAACAAGGCGAAAGCAAAACGCTGGAACTCAAGCGCGAGCTACCCAAAGGTGAACAGCTGGCCAAAACGCTGGTGGCCTTTGCCAACACCAGCGGTGGCAAGCTGGTTATCGGCGTGGATGACCAGCGCCAGATTATCGGTATTCACGGCGACGAGTTTGAACTCATGGATCAGGTTGCCTCCATGCTGCATGCTCAATGCCTGCCCACGTTACTGCCCAGTATTTATCTGGAAACGGCCAACAACAAAACCCTGCTTATCGTACAGGTACACCGAGGCAGCCAGCTGCCTTATTACCTGAAAAGCAAAGGCCGCGACAATGGCACCTATGTACGTATTGGCGCAAGCAACCGCCCGGCCAATCTGGACACGATCCACGAACTGGAGCGCCAACGCCTGAACCAAAGCTTTGATGAACAAGTGGCCTGGGATGCAGAGCTCGATCAGCTGGATTTAACCCCCGTGCATGATGCATTTGCCCGGCAAGGCAAGGAGCTGGATGAACAGCGGCTCTACAGCCTCAAGTTGATCAAAAAAGAGCATGGCCAGATACGCCCCACCCACGGGTTGCTGATTTTGCTTGGTCATTACGAGCATGTGGAACTCAAGTGCGCCCGCTTCAAAGGCACCAATATGACGGTGTTTCTGGACAAGAAAGAATACCGTGGCAACCTGTTTCACCAGCTCGCCCAAGCCGAAATGTTCATAAAGAATCACCTGCACCTGCGGGCAGAAATCCTCGGCCTGCAGCGCACCGAAACCTACGAGATCCCTATTCCAGCGATTCGGGAAGCCTTGATCAACGCCATAATCCATCGCGATTACAGCAACTTTGGCCGTGATATCAAGCTGGGTATTTACGATGACTGCGTCAACATCGTCTCCCCCGGCGGCCTGCCCAATGGCATCACCCTGGAAGAGGCCCTGCAAGGCCGCTCTGAAATCCGCAACAAGGTCATCGCTCGCGTGTTCAGGGAGCTTGGCTATATCGAGCAATGGGGCAGCGGCATCGCCCGCATCCGCCAGCTCTGCCTGGAAGCCGGCACACCAGCACCCGTGTTCAAGGAAACCGGAGATTTTTTTGATATCGAGTTTTTACGCGACCAAAGTCTGCAAAGCGCGACGGTGGCTGAAGTAGCGGAGAGATCAATAGGTGGCTCAATAGGTGGCTCAATAGGTGACCACCTGTCAGTTGATGAACTAACCACCCGGCAAGCCGAGGTGCTGCAGCTGATTGTAGATAACCCGAAAATATCCTATCGCTCTATGGCAGAACGCTTGCGAATCAACAACTCAGCTGTGAAAAAGCACCTTGAAAAGCTGAAAGAACTGGGCGTGATTGAACGAATCGGTGGTACTCGTGGTTATTGGCAGGTGAAACCATGAAACAGGATGGACTGCCGGAACGGGGCTGGCACAGGTCTTTCACAAAGAGTGCCCCTGTGCCAGTGCAGAAATTCTGTCGCCTAATTTTGTGGACTACCAAGAGCACCTGAGACCAAGACAGAGTTGCGCGGGGTTGACCGCCTGGTTCCTGATGGCACCTGGTCTGGCAACCTGTTCCGGAACCTTCCATGCGGCTGATGGTTTTAAACCCTCAGCAGTACCAATGCCTGCGCTTTTGCGCCCGCAGCAACGACAAAGCCGGCACTGCCCCCAAGCAGCGCCGGCTCCTGACACAGCGCAATGCTCAGCTGGCCCTGGCCAGCAATGCCGTGCCCTGCTGTTGCTTCTCCTGTGCTGCAATCACCGGCTGCTGACCATCAGCCTGGGCCGCCGGCTTGCGGTCCGGCAGCAGGAAGGTCACCAGGCTGGGCACTATGATCAGCGCTCCGAGCATGTTCCACAGGAACATGAACGCCAGCAGTATGCCCATGTCCGCCTGGAACTTGATCGGCGACCAGGCCCAGGTAACCACCGCCGCGGACAGGGTGATACCGATCAGCGCCACCACCTTGCCGGTGGAGCCCAGCGCCGCCAGGTAGGCATCGCGCACCGAGTAGCCACGGCGGTAGAAGGCCAGGTGCATGGTCAACAGGTACAGCGCGTAATCCACGCCGATGCCCACCCCCAGCGCCACCACCGGCAAGGTCGCGACCTTGACGCCGATACCGAGAATCACCATCAGTGCCTCGCAGAAGATGGTGGTGACCACCAGCGGAATCACCGCCGAGACCACCGCGCGCCAGCTGCGGAAAGTGATGAAACACAGCAGGATCACCGAGGCATACACATACAGCAGCATGGTGACGTTGGCCTTCTTCACCGCGATATTGGTCGCCGCCTCGATACCGGAGGAACCGGCCGCCAGCAGGAACTGCCGCTCCTCGGTATTGTGCTCGGCAGCAAACGCCTCGACCGCCTCCACCAGCCGGCTCAGGGTTTCCGCCTTGTGGTCGGTGAGAAAGGCGATCACCGGCGCCACTGACCGACCGTCGTTGAACATCTCCGGGTTGGAGTCGAACACGGTGTTCAGCGCATCCTGCACCACGAAGGGATCGCGGTTGATGGTTTCCCATTTCAGCGAGCCCTCGAAGCCCGCCGAAGTGTAGCGCCGCGCCAGGCTGGCCGCCGACACCGTGGTCTGCACGCCCGGCAACTCGCGCAGCAGCAGCTCCAGGCGCTCCATTTCCAGCAGCGTCTCGTAGTTGACCAGGCCCTGCGGCGGGGTGGACACGATCACCGCGAACTGGTCGCTGGATAGCTGGTAATTGCCGGTGATATAGGCGTTGTCCCGGTTGTACTCGGAGTCGGCACGCAGCTCAGGCGCACCGGGGTCCAGGTCGCCGATCTGCACGTTCAGACTGATGATGAAGGCCACTGCGGTGAAGATGGCGGTGAAGATCAGCACACCGGCGGCCCGGCGCCGGTCGGTGAAACCACCGAACCAGCGGATCACCGGATGGATTGCCACTACCGCCCCTTCCCCGAGATCGGCACCACGCTTTCTCACGCCGGTATAGGACAGCAGTACCGGCAGCAAAATCAGGTTGGTGAAGATGAGTACTCCCACGCCGATACTGGCCGCCGCGGCCAGCCCGCGAATGACCGGGATATCGATCACCGCCAGCACCGCGAAGCCGACGAAGTTGGCCAGCAGTGCGGTCAGCCCGGCCAGGAACAGCCGGCGGAAGGTATAGCGGGCCGCCACGTACTTGTGGGTACCGCGCGCCACATCCTGGGTCACGCCATTCATCTTCTGCGCGCCATGCGACACGCCAATGGCGAAGATCAGGAAGGGCACCAGGATCGAATAGGGGTCCAGGGCAAAGCCCAGCAGCTGCATCACCCCCATCTGCCAGATCACCGCCACCACCGAACAACCGGTCACCAGCAGCGTACTGCGCCAGCAGCCGGTATACAGGCGGATAATCACCACCGCTATCAGCGCCGCCAGGGCAAAGTAGTTGAGCACCTGTCCCAGACCACGGATCAGGTCACCGACCAGCTGGGCAAAGCCGATCACATGGATGGTGACACCCTGCTCTTCGTAGCGCTTGAGCTGCTCGATATGGTCGCGAAACGCCCGGTAATCCAGGGTATCACCGGTCGCCGCATCCCGGTCGACCAGCGGCACGAACAGCATGCTCGACCTGTGGTCGTTGCTCACCAGCGAACCGGTGAGGCCGGCCCGACCGACGTTGCGCCGCAACTGCTCGATGCTCTGCTCCGAGCCATCGAAACCCTCGGGCATGACCGAGCCGCCCTGATAGCCCTCGGCGGTGATTTCGGTCCAGCGCACCACCGGCATCCACAGCGACTTCATGAACGAGCGGTCCACCCCGGGGATCAGGAACACCTCGTCGTTGATCTCGCGCAGGGTGTTGAGGTAGTCCGCATCGTAGATATCGCCGGCGTCATTGCTGACCACGATGCGCACCGAGTTGCCCAGCCCCTTGAGCGAATCGGCATGCTCCATGTAGTTGCGAATGAACTCATGGGACTGCGGCATCATGTCCTCGAAGCTGACCTTCATCGGCAGACGCATGGCGAACACGCTCAGGATCAGCGTGATGACCAGGCAGGCCAGCGCCAGCAGGGTGCGGTGATTGAACACCAGCCGCTCGACCAGGCCGCCGGAGCTGCGATCAAACCTGCTCGGGTCGGATATGACCGGCATATCCTGATTCTTCATGTTGTTGTTCATCTGCTTCGTCCCCGATCGGTTGGTTGATTATCTGCCTGCGGAGGCCTGCACCGCCTCGGAGCGAAAACCCTCCAGGCTGGTCATCAGCAGCCGTTGCCCGTCCAGCGGCAGCACGCCGGTGTAACGGGCAAAGCCCTGGCCACGCTGCAACTGCAGGGTATCGCTGGCGCTGCTGCCGAACAGCAGGTCGCCACGGGCGTTGGCCAGAACGAACGCGCCACGCTCCGGCAGCGCTACGCCCGCCGTCAGCGACACGTTCGAGCTGCTATGCAGCGATACCCAGCTCTCACCCTGGTCATCGCTGCGATAGGCCGCGCCACTCAGGCCATAGGCGATGATGTTGTCACCCACACCCAGCAGGCCGAAGAAGCTGCCGTCGTAGCCGGTTTCGATCGGCTCAAAACGCTGGCTGTCCGCCGCCAGCCGGAACACCACGCCCCGCTCGGCGGCGATATACACCTCATCCCCCACGCCGAGCACGGCATTGAGATTGAGCAGTTCTTCATTGTCGATACGGTGCAGCCACGGCTCCCAGCTCTGGCCACCATCGCCGGTTGCCAGCAGGATGCCGAAGGAGCCCACGGCAAAACCGCGCCTGGCATCGGCGAACCAGACATCCAGCAACGGCAGAGTCGGGCCGGCCGCATAGTTCAGTGAAATGGCATGCTCTGCCGCATCGCGCAGCTCCGGGTCGATACGCAGGTCCGCGTAATAGGCAGTGAAACTGTCCTTGGCCAGCCGGCCGTCCAGTTGCTTTTCCCAACTCGCCCCGCCGTCGCGGCTATGCAGGATGACGCCGTCATGGCCAACCACCCAACCCAGCTGCGGCGTCGGGAAATCCACCGCCAGCAGATCGCTCTGCACCGGCGAGCGGCTCTGGGTCCACTGCTGGCCATCGCCGGAGGTGGCGATCAGGCCCCGCGCACCCACCGCCACCAGTTGTTCCCCGGCCAGTGCCAGTGCCTGGGTCGGGCGCTCCGTCAAACGGGTGATGTCCTCGGCAGGCCAGTCGAGCGGATCGCGGAACTCGGCAAGGCTGTGCAGCGACACCGGCAGCAACAGCACCAGTGTCAGCACGCCTGCCGACAACTGTCTTGTTCTTTGGTACACGCGCTGAAAGATTGTCTTCATGTAATGTCCTGCCCACTTGCAACTCGGATCAAGAGGCCCTGGCGTACCAGGGCAGCGGGGAAACAGGCTTGGCCTGCATCCCCGCGCTCCCCTCAGCGCACACTGCCTCCGGATACCGCCCGCGGTGTCAGTCGCAGCACCAGCCCTTCGTCACTGTCGTAGGCCCGCAGGAAGTTGCCCGGCTCCTCCGCGCCGACGTTGATCAGCACGTAGTTACCCTTGATCAGGTCATTGGCGACAAAGGCGTTGTTGATCATGCCGCCGACGTCATAGGCCGGCATGTTGTACAGGTCCTGCACCTTCCACAGCGCACCGCTGTTGTCATAGGCCTCGGTCTGCACCAGACACCAGCAGTCCTCCTCGATCATGAAGGTGCGCTTCTTGTAGGCATGCCGGGCGTTGGCCTTGCGATCGGCCTCGACCACCCAGACCCGGCGTTTCTCCCAGCGCAGTACGTCTGGATTGACGTGGTTGTCCGCCAGCACCTTGTCCGAGGCGAGCTGCTGGCCGAACACGTTGTACGGCATGATCAGTTCCTTCTTGCCCACCAGCTTGAAGTCGAACCTGTCCATGCGCCCGGTAAAGCCCCAGGGCTCATCCCAGAACAGCACGCCACCGTAGGCCGCCATGGGAATGTCATAGGCGAATTCCGGCGCCTTGCGCACCCGGCGCTGGCCAGGGGTGTAGATCCAGATCGGCGCAGCGGCGGCCGCATCGGGCGTGTAGTAGTTGAGGAACTGGGTGCCCGCCGAGGTCGGCGGCGCCGCCATCAGGGTGTTGAAGCCGAATACCGCATCGTAGGTCTTGCCGCGGAACTTGCCGGACTGCTCAGACCATGGGTGCAGGTAGGAGGCATCGTTGGTGGCCAGGAAGTTACGCGAGCCGCCATGGTCCACCAGCCAGTTGCTGCTGCGGAACTGGGTCACTACCGGGGCGAAACGGAACTGATAGTTCCACATCGCCTGGTAGCCGTTCTGCGGGATCGGGAACGGGATACCCTGGAACGGCAGGCCATCATCGGCGGCGCCTTCCACCTTGTCGCCCTCGACACTGCCACCGAGGCTGGCGGTGGTGGCATTCTTCACCGTATTGTCGAGAAACCAGTCGGCGTAACCCATGCTGCGCCGGGTCGGGTAGACATCCAGGCGATAGCTGGGAAAGCGCTCGAGCATGGCCTTGGTGCCGGCGGACAGGAACTGCTCGTACTCGGCCATGTTCTGCGCGTTGATGCTGTACAGCTTCGCATCACCGGCGAAGGGGTCATCATACAGATCCCGATTGGCCTTCTGCTGGCCGATCAGACCACCTTCGTAGGCCGGAATCGAACCATCGGCATTGGCACCCTGTTCAGCCCCAAAGCGGGTCAACTCCTGCCCCAGGCGCGCTGCCTCCTCGGCGGATACGGCAGCGTAGCCGGTATTGCTGGCCAGGATGGTGACCGCCAGGGCCAGAGCGGAATGATAGAAACGCTTGATCTTGTTGTTTTGCATTGTCTTGTCCTCGGAGTCGATGGCGGAACTCAGAATGATGTCTTGTACATCAGTGCAACCCAGCCCTTGTCGTTCAGGGCTACCGGACCATTGCCGCCGAATCCCGAGTAGGACTCGCCCAGCCCGGGCACCATGACCTTGGGACTGGTCTTCCAGTCGTAGCCGTTGTATTGCAGCGTCAGGGTGTGTTTCTGCTGGTAGGTGCCCCTGATGCCGATGGAGTAGATCTTGGTGTCCTCGGCATAGAAGGAGCCGGCGGCATAGGCCGGGTTGCCGGAAATGCCGTAGGTCAGCGATACCGGCATGCTCAGGTCCAGACCCGGCGCCACCTGCAGCCACTGCGGCTCGAACAGCACCGCCAGGGCCAGCGAATTACGCGTGGCACAGCCGTCCCACTTGTCGCCAGGCTGGGTGCCATCGACGCTATCGACACAGCTGGCGTGCCCTTCGCCATTGAAGAACTGCTTGTTCTTGGTCACCCGCTGCAGGTGGGTGTAGGACAGTTCGGCCAGCAGTACGCCGGTGTCCCATAGCGCGTTCTGCTGCAGGCTCATCAGGCCGTTGGCAATGACGTTGATCACATCACCCCGGGCGCCTTCCTTGTAGAACACGCCGGGCTGACCGTTGCTGAAGGCACTGGCCAACGCGGTATCGGTACGGTAGGAGACTTCCCAACCGGTACTCAGGGTGCCGAAGGTACGCTCGTAACTCAGCCCGTAGAGCTTTACCTTGTCGGCATAGTTGAGATGGACCTGACCGCCACCGCCGGTATACATGGTGCCGCCGGGCCAGGGCTGCACCTCATCGAACTGCCGGTAGTAGAAGCCCAGGTCGCCCCTGGCCCAATCCGCTGCCCAGTCGACCTTGATACCGAAGTTGTCGTTGATGTCATCCGGCTCGTACTTGTGTCCGGCGGTCACCGGGCCACCGAACATGCCGGCCACTGCACCACCGCTGGTCGGTCCGCTGTAGAGGATGTCGAAAGGCGCCAGGTAGGTGCCGCCCTCCGGGAAGCGGTTGGCACGGAACTCCAGGAAGTATTGCGCCGACACCGAGACATTGTCGGTCAGATCGGCGGTGGCCATGACCTGGGTGCGCGGCAGGAACAGTTCCTTGACCTCGGAACCGGGCTGGGTGAACGATTTCAGGAAGTCCACCGGATGCTGCGAGTAGCCGATATTGGAGAAGGCAAAGAACAGCGCGTTGCCCCATTGCTGGGTAAAGCGCCCGGCCCGCAGGTACAACGGGGTATCGCCGATCTCGGTGTTGTGAAAGACGAAGGCATCCAGGATCTCGCCACCCTGGATATGGTAGCGCTTGGTCTGGCTCGAATACTTGCCGCTCGGATAACTGAGAATGCCCTGGAAATTGGGGTTGGGATTGGTTTCCACATCATCGTCGTAGGCGAAGTCCTTCCACGCCGAACCCGAGACCCTGAAGCCGGAACGCCCCTTGTACACGCCCTGCAGTTCAGTCAGCGCCTGGAAGCGACTGGTGACCATGTCACCCCGGTCGAACTTGTAGTTGCTCGACGCATAGAACGGATGATTGCCGATGGCGTCATCGCGCTTGTCCACCCGCCAGCCGGCGGTATATTGCACCGTGGTGTCCAGGTTCAGATCCCAGTCCGAATGGGCGTTGATCTGGAACGCCTGGGCATGGGGCGCGAGACTGGCCGCGAGCACTGCCGCGGGCAGGAGTTTCAATGCTGGCAAAGCGGTTTTTCTTGTCTTGTACATGACACACCTTCTTGGATTTATTATCAGGTTGCTGTCCTGCGGCCCGTCATGTGGCATGGCGGGCCGCGTGAATCTTCCGTGACGCTCGGCTCACATGGGTTCTTTCACTGGCGACTCCTCCACAGGTAGCTGACGAACAGGGATGAAGGTGCCCACCCTGGCGGCGGCAGGATCGTTGAAGCTGGCCAACAGCTCCGGCTCCATGGCCCGGACCTTCTCGACGTTGGCTTCCTTGACGTGGCCGAAGCCGCGGATCTGGGTGGGCAGTGAGGCGATCTGCACCGCGAAGGCATGGTTGGCGGGAGTCAGCCGACCGACCAGCTCCAGCATCCGCTGTTCATACTGGTCGATCAGTTGCCGCTCCATCTTCCGCTCAGCGGTGTAGCCAAAGATGTCGAGCGGGGTGCCACGCAGCCCCTTGAAGCGGGCCAGCACAGAAAACACCCGACCAACCCAGGGACCGAACTCGCGCTTCTGCAGGTGACCGGTTTCCGGATCGCGTCTGGAAAACAGTGGCGGCGCCAGGTTGTAGCGGTAATGCGCACCATCGGCGAAGGTCTCACGCAACTGCGCCTTGAACGCCGGATCACTGTGCAGCCGCGCCACTTCGTATTCGTCCTTGTAGCTCATCAGCTTGGCGAAGTTGCGGGCCACCGCCACGGCCAGGCTGTCGCTTCCGGCTACGACCTGCTGTTCGCTCTTGACGACCTGCTCTACCAGTGCCCGATAACGCTTGGCCCAGGCCGTGTTCTGATATTGGGTAAGCAATGCCACCCGATGCGCGACAATGTCATCCAGCGCGGTCAGCGGCTTGAACTCGGGCTCCGGCAGCCGGTTGCTGGCGGCCCTGGCAATGCGCTGCGGGTCCACTGCCTGCAGGCGCCCGAGGGCGAACGCCTCCTTGTTGAACTGCACGGCCACGCCGTTGATCTCGATGGCCCGCTCGATGGCCGCCGGCGATACCGGCAGCAGGCCCAGTTGCGCGGTATAGCCGACCATGAACAGGTTGGCGGCAATGCTGTCACCCATCAGCGCCAGCCCCAGCCCGGAGGCATCGACCTGGTGCAGCTTTTGCGACAGCTCTTGCAGCTGGCCGGTCAGCCCTCCGGCATCCACCACCAGATCGGGGTTGCGCTGGAACGCCGGAGTCGGCGTGACGCGCCCGTTGACCACAGTCCGGGTACGCCGTGGGCTGTAGGTGATCGACGGTTCGGCGGACAGCGCCGCCACCGCATCGAAGGCCAGCGCCAAGTCCGCCTCGCCGATACCCAGGCGCTGCGCGCCCAACTGCCGCTGTTGCCGGGCAATGCGCAGATGGCTGTAGACCGCGCCGTTCTTCTGGCTCAGGCCGGTCATGTCGAAGATCGAGCAGGCATTGCCCTCCAGGTGGGCGGCCATGCCCAGCAGCGCGCCGACAGTGACCACGCCGGTGCCGCCGATACCGGAAACCATGATGTTGAACGGGGTATCCAGCGCCGCCAGCTGCGGCGCAGGCAAGCCCTGGATCATCTCACCGACCGCCGAGGATTTTTCCGGCTTGCGCGGCTCGGCATCCAGCACGGTGATGAAGCTCGGACAGAAGCCCTTGACGCAGCTGTAGTCCTTGTTGCAGTTGGACTGGTCGATCTGCCGCTTGCGTCCCAGTTCGGTCTCCTTGGGCCAGACGCTGACGCAGTTCGATTGCACCGAGCAGTCGCCACAGCCTTCGCAGACATCCGGGTTGATGAACATCCGTTTGGGCGGATTGGGGAACTGGCCGCGCTTGCGCCGGCGACGCTTTTCCGCGGCGCAGGTCTGCTCGTAGATGATCACGGTGACACCCTTGGTGTCGCGCAGTTCGCGCTGCACTGCCGAGTAGGTATCCCGGTGATGCACGCTGACGCCAGCGCCCAGGCCACTGTGGCGACCGTAGTTATCCGGGTTGTCGGTGACGATCACGCAGCGCTCGACGCCCTCGGCCAGCACCTGGCGGGAAATGTCGCCGGGGGTCAGCGGGCCGTCCACCGGCTGGCCGCCGGTCATCGCCACGGCGTCGTTGAACAGGATGCGAAAGGTCATGTTGACCTTGGCCGCCACCGCCCCGCGCACCGCCAGCAGGCCGGAATGGTAGTAGGTGCCATCGCCCATGTTCTGGAAGATGTGCGGCATCTCGGTATAGTGCGCCAGGCTGTACCAGTGCGCGCCCTCGCCGCCCATCTGGGTGTTGGGCAGCATTTCCGGGCCGCTGTACATGGCCATGGCGTGACAGCCGATGCCACCGGCAGCCATGCTGCCCTCGATGGTGCGGGTGCCGGTGTTGTGCGGGCAACCGGAGCAGAAGTACGGCGAGCGCACCACCTCACTGGGGTTGCTGTCGGCGATGCGCTGCATCTCCTGTTCCAGGCGGGCCCGGCGCGCAGTGATACCGTCGTCGATCACGCCCAGACGGCGCAGCCGCTCGGCGATCACCAGCGCCAGCTGGATCGGCTCCAGCTGCACATCCGAGGGAATCATGAACTCGCCGTTCTCGTCCTGCTTGCCGACGATCAGCGGCGTATCCTTGCGCCCGTAGAGAATCGCCTTGGCCTGGTTCTCGGTCAGGCCGTCCTTCTCCTCGATGAACAGCAGCTCACCCTGGTAGCGGGCAAACTCGATCAGCCCACCGGCCTCCACCGGGTAGATGCAGCCGAGCTTGTAGAACGAGATGCCCAGTGCGGCGGCGCCCGCTTCATCCAGCCCCAGCAACTGCAGGGCCTGGATCACGTCCTGTGCGGCCTTGCCGTTGGAGACGATGCCCAGGCGGCGCTGCGGCGCATCGATGCGCACTTCGTCCAACCGGTTGGCGGCAACGAACTTGCCGATCAGCGGCCAGCGGTAGCGCTTGACGATGATCTCCGACTGCTGGCGGTCCAGGTGGGTGGGGAAGTTGTGGATGCCGCCGGGCGGCAGCTCGCCGGTCTCCGGCCGCACAATCTGCGGCGTCGCCGCCGAGACATCCACGGTCATGGTCTGTTCGAGCGTTTCGTTGCTCATCTTGAAGCCGGTATACAGCCCGGTATAGCGGGACATGGCAAAGCCGAGCAGGCCGAAGCGGATCACGTCATGCACGTTGGACGGCGCCAGGATCGGCATGCCGGCGTGCATCAACGCCACCTCGCTCTGATGCGCCACGGTCGACGACTTGCCCGAGTGGTCATCCCCGGCGACGATCAGTACCCCGCCATTGGCGTCGGTGCCGGCCTGGTTGCCGTGCTTGAACGGGTCGCCGGAGCGGTCGACGCCCGGCCCCTTGCCGTACCAGATGGCGAACACGCCATCCTTCTTCGGCTGCGGCGTCGATTTCAGTATCTGCGTACCCCACACCGCAGTGGCGGCCAGGTCCTCGTTGACCCCCGGCTGGAACAGGATATCGTGCTGCTCCAGCAGCTTCTGCACCCGCCATAGCTCCAGATCGTAGGTGCCCAGCGGCGAGCCACGGTAACCGGAAATGAAACCGGCGGTGTTCAGCCCGGCTGCGCGGTCCAGTTCACGCTGCAGCAGCGGCAGGCGCACCAGCGCCTGGGTACCGGTCATCAGTACCTGGCCAGCCTCGGTGTATTTGTCCTCAAGCTTCACGTCACGCATCGTTGTTGTTTTCATCTGATCATCAACCTCTGATCGACCGGGTCGAGGCTGTCGCGCTCTGCGCGTACAGGTCCTCGGCCGCATGGGGGTAAGCCGCCTGTTTTTCCGCCAGATAGGTACCGAACACCTCGGCGAAGGCGCCCAGCACTATCTGCGAACTGGATCGCCGGGCCATGCGCCGGGCCCAGTCCTGCAGGCCCAGCTCATGCAACAGGGAACGCTGGTAGACATGCCGACTGACCCGTTCGGCCAGGTCCAGGCAATAGAAGGCGAACAGATCGGCATGCCCGGCCTGTTCACCGGCCAGCCAGGGCTGCGGTTGCGCCAGCTGGCGCAGGGCCGCGCAGGAGCGGTCCAGGGTCTGGCGCGCTGCGGCGATCGCCGCGTCACTGTTGTGTCCACCCATGAACACGCCGGGATACAGCGAGCGCATCGGCAGTTCCAGATACAGCTGCAACACGTTGATCAACTGCAGCTGACGGGCGCGCAGGAAGGCGGTCGCCGGCCGGGTATGCGGGTAGCGGTCTTCTATATAACCGAGGATCGCCACGGTCTCGGCAATCCAGCCATCGGCGGTTTCCAGTACCGGGATCTTGCCCATCGGGCTGATCTGCAGGAACTCCGGGCTCTGGCTGGCACGGCACTCGACCAGCTCGAATGGCGCACCGCTTTCCAGCAGCGCGGCGTGGGCAACATTGAAGTAGTTGCTCACCGCGTAGCCGTGCAGGCGCAGCCGGTCCGGAGCCTTGACGCTGCTCATTGCTCTGCGCCCCGCTCGGAGGCACGGTCCAGCACCTTGCCCGGATTGAGAATACCGTTGGGGTCGAGCAGCGCCTTGAGCGACTGCATCAGGCTGCGTTCGATCGGATTACGGCTGATCGGGAACCAGCGTTTCTTCTCCAGGCCGATACCATGCTCGGCGGAGACCGAACCGCCGAACTGCGCCAGCGGCTCGTAGACACAGGCCTCGACCTGCTCGCGATCCTCCGCAGTGCCAGCACCGATGGCGATGTGCAGGTTGCCGTCGCCGACATGCCCGAGAAAGGCGATCGAGCCCTGCGGCCACTGGCTGTGCAGGCGCTCGGTGGCCAGGCGCATATACTGCTCCATGTCACCCACCGGCAGCGAGATGTCGAAGGCGTAGAACGGCTGGAAGTCGCGGACAATGTGTTCCAGGTCCTCGCGGATGTTCCAGATGCCCTGTTTGTCCCGCTCGGACTGGGCAATCACCGCATCCTCGACCATGCCCTGCTCGATGGCCTGCTCCAGGGCACGGGCGAACATCTCGGCATCGTGCTGCTGGTCGGAGCCCAGCGATTCGATGATGGCGTAGTAGGGCTGGTCCACCGGCAGCGGCGGTTGGTGCCGGCCGGCGGCGGTATTGACCCGGTAGAAGTTGTTATCGAGCAGCTCGAAGGCACTCAGCTGGCCACCCAGCGCGCCATCCATGTGCCGCAGCAAGCGGGCGATCTGATCGAAACGGCTGGCGCAGACCATCGCGGTATTGCTGCTGGAGGGCTGCTCGCGCAGGCGCAGCACCAGCCGGGTGATCACCCCCAGGGTACCCTCGCTGCCGATGAACAGCTGCTTGAGGTCATAGCCGGTATTGTTCTTGATCATCTGGTTCAGCGAGGACACGATGCGCCCGTCGGCCAGCACCGCCTCGATGCCCAGCACCTGCTCGCGCATCATGCCGTAGCGGATCACCCGCACCCCGCCGGCGTTGGTCGCGGCATTGCCGCCCAACTGGCAGGAACCGCGCCCACCCAGGTCCAGCGGGAAGATCAGGCCGAACTGCTGCAGATGATCCTGCAGGGTCTCCAGCACCACCCCGGCCTGCACCACGGCAGTGCGGTTGGCGGTGTCCACCGACTCGATGCGGTTCATCCGCTCCAGCGACAGCACCAGGTCACCCGGTTGGGTCTGGGTGGCCCGTACCCAACCGGACATGCCGCCCTGCACCACCACCGACTGGCCGTGCTCATTGCACAGCGCCAGAATCCGCGAGACCTGTTCGGCAGTGGTCGGACGGACCAGCACCTGCGCCTCGATCCGCGACATGAACACCCCGGGATGGCGCGAATGGACATCCTCCCCGAGCAGCAGGCCCGCCTCGTCGACAATGCCGCGCAGGGCGGCTAGCAGCTGCTGATTCGGGCTCGCGTCATCCGCTCCATTCAGCTGCTGCGCATCCGCAGCCAGCCCTGTTGCCATGTCATGTGCTTTCATCGCCTTGGCTCTTCTTATCAATTCTTGTTGCTCTCTCCCGCCGCGGCGCAATGCGTTCAGGCGGGAGGCCGTTGAGCTGATTCTTGATAAAAGCCAGGGGGCCAGCGATGGCCCGCCGTGGGCGCAAACAGCATTTCGTGCCAAAAACCCGATCCGCTGCAAGCCGCGCCACTGCTGGCTCCGGCGGCTGTCACGAAAGGTTTTGCGGTGTCCCGAATAGCACTGGCTGAACGCCCGTATCCGTCGTTATAACCGCCGGACTCCATTGATCAACGAGGCGATCGACATGCAGGACTGGCAGCAACATCAGCACATCAGCGCACTACTCATCGACTATGGCTGCGCCCTGGACAACAGGGACTGGCAGGCACTGGCCGAGGTATTCACCGCCGATGCCCAGGTCAGCTATGGCAGCCTCGGGGTGTTCGACGGCCGGGCGGCGATCGTCGAGGTGGCCCGGACCTTCATCGAATCCTGCGGCGCCACCCAGCACCTGATCGGCAATATCCGTATCAGCATCGACGGTGGGCAGGCACAGGCGCGCTGCTATGTGCAGGCCACCCATGCCGCACTGCAGAGCGCAGATGCGCGCTTGATGACGCTGTGGGGCGAATACCGGGATCTCCTGGTATGCAGTGACGGCCGCTGGCTGATCAGCCAGCGCAGCCTGCATATCCAGCATGTGCACGGGGATATCGGTGCGCCGTTGAAGGGAGGCTGACAGCACCGAGTGGCGCGACCGGCTCGATGAACAGTTCCTGCCCGCTGAAAGCCGGCGTAGCGCATGGGCGCTACACCCCCAGGGGCGGCAGGCAACACCCAACCTTGTGGGTGATCCTGTGGCTCCTTGCAGCCCGCTTCCGGCGCTGGCGATGGCAGGCTACAACCCCGTGGGAGCGCCGCCCCGGCGCGATGCGGACTGCCGGGCAGGCCCCATCGCCGCGAGGCGCGGCTCCCACCACCCAACCCATCCAACCACCACTCCAACAGCCAATAGCCAATAGCCAATAGCCAATAGCCAACAGCCAATAGCCAACAGCCAACAGCCAACAGCCATATTGGCATTTCCCGAAAAGTGCGATGAAACTCTTTACGGTCGTCAGTTGAACTGCGGTTTGCGCCGGGCGAAGAACGCCGTGATGCCCTCGCGAAAGTCCTCGCTGGCGGCGCAGGTGACAAAGGCGCGCTGCTCATCATCCAGCTGCTCGGTCAGGGAACGGTCGCCGGCCTGGCGTAACAGCCGCTTGATCGCTGCGTTGGCACCCGCCGGCCCGCTGGCCAGTTGCCGGGCAAGTTGGTCGGTGCGCTCCGGCAACTGCGCCGCCGGCAGCACCTCCGCAACCAGCCCCAGCTCCAGCGCCTGAGCGGCGGACAGCGGCTCGTTGAGCAGCGCCAGGCGCATGGCCCGCTGCAGTCCGACCTGACGCGCCAGATGCCATGAACCGCCGCCGTCGAGGCTGGCGGCAATGGCGCTGTAGGCCAGGCAGAAGCGTGCATTGTCTGCGGCCAGGGTCAGATCGCAGCCCAGCGCCATGCTCATGCCGGCCCCGGATACCGCGCCATGCACGCTGCCCAGCACTATCTGCGGCATCCGCGCCAGCAGCGCCAGGGCCTGGTGCAGGGGTTCGATGATGGCCGCAGCCAGCACTGCCGGCTGCGCCGAGTCGCGGAACGCCGCCAGATCGCCGCCGGCCATGAACGCCCGACCTGCCCCGGCCAGCACGATCACCCGCACGTCGGCCCGCGCCTGCAGCTGCTGGCAGATCTCCAGCAGCCGCTGCGCCAGCGCCACGTTGATGGCATTCAGCGCCTCCGGGCGATTGAACTCGACCCGCGCCACGCCGTGCTCGATAGTCAGGGTGATCGGCATTAGGCCGGCACCGCCAGCGACTTCAACGGCACCGCCGCGTCGGCCAGCGCTGCCAGGTCCGGCGCCACTCCCGCCTTGACCAGCGCCTTGCTCTGGACGAAATCGCGCACCAGGTTGACGCTGTCCAGCGCCAGCACCCGGCCCTGCTTCAGGTACACCACGGAGAAGCTGCGCGCAGCCGGATCACCGCGTACCACCATCCGGTCATATCCGGCCGACAGACCAACGGTCTGCAGTTTGAGGTCGTACTGATCGGACCAGAACCAGGGCAGCGCGTTGTACGGCTGCGGATTGCCGGTCAGGTAATCCACCACCGTGCGGGCCTGGTCGTTGGCGTTCTGTACCGACTCCAGACGGATCGGCTCGACGCCAGCACAGAACGGATTGATATGCGCAGCACAGTCACCGATGGCGAAGATATCCGCGGCACTGGTGCGGCAGAACTCGTCAACCAGGATGCCGCCGGCGGCGGCCGTCACACCGGCCTCGGCCAGCGGCTCGATGGCCGGCAGGATACCGATGCCAACCACCGCCATCTGCGCCGGCAGCACCGAGCCATCCTGCAGCCTGACCCCACTGACCCGGCCGTTTTCACCGAGAATCTGTTCAACGCAGGTATTCAACCGCACATCCACGCCCCGGGCGCGATGCTCCGCCTCGTAGAAGCGCGACAGCGGCTCGCCGGCAACCCGCGCCAGCACCCGGTCCTGAGCCTCCAGCACGGTCACCGACTTGCCCAGGCCATTAAGCACCGCCGCCGCTTCCAGGCCGATGTAACCACCACCGACCACCACTACGGTGTCGGTATCAGCCAGTTCGGCCTGCATCTGGTCGACATCGGCGCGGGTGCGCACATAATGAATGCCGGCCAGATCATGCCCGGAGCAACTGAGCCGGCGCGGTGCGCCACCGGTGGCCCAGATCAGGCTGCCATAGCCGAAGCATTCGCCCGAGGCAGACTGCAACTGGTGAGCCTGGACATCCACATGGCTGATGCGCTGACCGGTCAGCAGCTCGATATCATGGTTGCGCCAGAACTCTTCCGACCGCAGCAGCAGACGCTCGAAGGGCTTGTCCCCGGACAGGTACTCCTTGGACAGCGGCGGGCGCTCGTAGGGCAGCTCCGGCTCGTCACCGATCATCGCCACGCTACCGGTGAAGCCACGCTGGCGCAGCAGACCTGCAACCTGCGCGCCCGCGTGCCCGGCGCCGACTATCACTACATCGAATGTTCGCATCCTGTTTCTCCTGTGATTTGCGGCAGTGGCTCAGTCTTCTGGGGCGATGGTCACGCGGATGCCGTCCAGCTCATCGCGAAACACCACCTGGCAGGCCAGCCGCGAGTTGGCGGTACGATGATCGGAGCTGTCCAGCAGGTCGCTTTCATCATCGCCGGCCGGACCGACCCGCTCGGCGAACTCATCGGCGACGATGATGTGGCAGGTGGCGCAGGAACAGGTGCCACCACACAGCGCGAGGATCTCCTCGACGCCATGATCGCGCATGATGTCCATCAACGTCAGCGAGGCCTGGGCCGGCAGGGATACCTGCTGGCCGGCGCGGTTCTCAACGATAAGAGTGCTCATATAATTGTTTTCTCTCTCGACTACCGTAACAGTGTCGGCGCTGCGCCAAACGCGCAGCGCCGGGATCAGGCGTACAGGCCCTGGCCTTGCTCCAGCCTGCGCTGCAGGCCCGGCGGTACCGCGAACTGCGCGCCGTGGTCCGCTTCGAAGCGCTGTGCCTGGGCAATGAAGGCTGCCAGCCCCTCGCTCTCGATATACCCCAGCGGGCCACCGGTCCAGGCCGGAAAACCGGCTTCGACCGCGCCCAGGTCCGCTTCCAGGGGATCGATGACGATACCGGCGTCCAGGCAGCGGGCCGCCGCCAGCGCCTGAGCATACAACAGTCGTCGCTTGAGCAAGGCCACCGTGTGCAGATCGACATCCCTGGGCTCGGCCGGAGAGGACGCCGTCGGGCTGCCGGTGGCAACCGAAGCGACCCGGCTCAGGTTGGCCACCAGCACATCGACGTAGCCTTCCTGCAGCAGCGCCTGCTGCTGCTGCTCGGAAACCTGTTGCAGTACCCCCAGATAGCTTTCCAGTTCTTCGCGCTCCTTGCGCCTGGCCAGCGTCTGCCGGGCGATGAAAAAGGTGCGCGCCATGGCCCGGGCCTGGGGCCTGCGCAGGGTATTGAAGAAGTAGCGCGCCTCGATGCGCAGGCCAGCGTCCATCGGCACCTGCGAGCCTTCGTAGATGCATTTGAGGATATTGCCCAGCGATGGATGCTCACTGCCGAAGCCAGTATGCCGCGCCGCGATCGCCGGAGCGAAATACCGATAGCCTTCCGCCGTGTGCGGGCCACCGCCCGGCAGGCGGAAGCCCTTCTCGTCCCAGGGCGCCCTTGCTTCAGGATGAGCCAATACCCAACGGCGGGCATCTTCCAACGCCTTATCGGCGGACATGACCGCATGCACGATACCGCCGGCCAGCGCGTCCTCCAGGGAAATCAGTTCACCCTCCAGCAACCAGGGTGCAGCAGTCTGCAGGCCGACCAACCTTGGCAAGCGCTGGGTGGCGCCGCCGCCCGGCAGCAGGCCGACACCGACCTCCGGCAGCGCCATGCGCAGCTTGGAATCGGCCACCGCCACCCGGTAGTGGCAGGCCAGCGCCAACTCCAGACCGCCTCCAACGGTGACCCCGTTGATGATCACCGCCACCGGCTTGCCGCAGGTTTCCAGCTCACGCAGACGCCGCGACCAGCTGCCGCTTTCGGCGATACCCTGTGCCAGCTCCTGCTCACCTTCCAGCGCACACCAGCGCTGCATGTTGTCGAGCAGCTCCGGCAGGTCGGCACCGGCGCAGAAACTGCCCGGCTTGCCGGAACGAATCACCGCACCACGCACCTCATCCGAGTTGCGCAGCAGATCCAGTACCTGATCGAATTCATGCTGCACTTCGTCGCTGATGACGTTCATGCCTTTGCCCGGTACATCGAAGGTGATCACCGCGACGCCGTCACTGCCGGTACTGACTGAGAAATTCTTCATCTTCGCTCCCCCTCAATTCTTCTCAAACCCGTTCGATGACAGTGGCAGTACCCATGCCGGCACCCACGCACAGGTTGACCAGTGCGGTCTGCTTGTCGCTGCGCTCCAGCTCATCCAGCGCGGTGCCGAGGATCATGGCGCCGGTGGCGCCCAGCGGATGGCCCATGGCGATGGCGCCACCATTGACGTTGAGCCGCGCCGGGTCCAGTTCCAGCTCTCGCTGATAACGCAACACCACCGAGGCGAAGGCCTCGTTCAGTTCGAACAGGTCGATGTCATTCAGGGTCATGCCCAGCTTGTGCAACACCTTGCGGGTGACCAGCGCCGGGCCGGTGAGCATGATGGTCGGCTCCGAACCGATCGAGGCCATGCCGATGATGCGTGCGCGGGGCTTGAGCCCAAGGGCCTCGCCGGCCTCACGCGAGCCGATCAGCAGCGCCGCAGCACCGTCCACCACACCGGAGGAGTTGCCACCATGGTGCACGTGATTGATCCCGCTGACCTGCGGATAGCGCGCCAGGGCCAGCTGGTCGTAACCGGACTCGCCCTGGGCGACAAAGGCCGGGCTGAGCGTGGCCAGCGACTCCAGGGTGGTCTGCGGGCGCATGTGTTCATCACGGTCCAGCAACACCAGCCCAGCCTGATCCCGTACCGGTACGATCGAGCGCGCAAAGCGCCCCTCGCTCCAGGAGAGGGCGGCGCGCTGCTGGCTCTGCACCGCATAGCCATCCACGTCCTCACGGCTGAAGCCATCCAGGGTGGCGATCAGGTCGGCGCCAATGCCCTGCGGGGCGTAGTAGTGATCGAAGGCAAAGCTGGGATCGACCAGCATGGCGCCGCCATCGGCACCCAGCGCAACCCGGGACATGGACTCCACGCCACCGGCGATGACGAAGCGCGCCTCGCCACTGGCCACCTTGCCAGCGGCCATGTTGCAGGCCTCCAGCCCCGAGGCGCAGAAACGGTTGATCTGCACGCCGGGCACCCGCTGGTCGTAGCCGGCGACCAGCGCGGCAATCCGCGCCATGTCGCTGCCCTGCTCACCCACCGGCATGACGCAACCGAGAATCACGTCATCCACCAACGCGGTATCCAGCTGATTGCGCTCACGAATGGCCTGCAGCACCTGGCTGGCCAGGCTCAGGGCCGTCACCTCATGCAGCGCGCCATTGGCCCGGCCACGCCCCCTGGGAGTGCGGACGGCATCAAAGATATAGGCTGAACTCATGCTTCCTCCGGGTATTGTGCTGGTGATCAGCGCGGCGCCATGCGCAGCGCACCGTCCAGTCGGACCGACTCGCCGTTCATGTAGCTGTTGGTGATGAGGAAGCGCGCCGTGTCGGCGTATTCCTGCGGGTCGCCCAGGCGCTGCGGGAAGGGTACGCTGGCGGCCAGCGATTGCCGCACCGGCTCCGGCAGGCCAGCCATCATCGGCGTGGCGAACAGGCCCGGAAGGATGGTGTTGATGCGGATACCGTCACCCATGAAGTCCCGGGCGATCGGCAGGGTCATGCCGACCACCCCGGCCTTGGAGGCCGCATAGGCGGACTGCCCGACCTGGCCATCCTGGGCAGCGACACTGGCAGTATTGACGATCACTCCGCGCTCACCGTGCTCCAGTGGGTCCAGGCTCAGCATGCCGGCCGCCGAATAGGCCAGACAGCGGAAGCTGCCGACCAGGTTGATCTGGATCACCTGATCGAAGGTCGCACTGGGGAACATCTTGATCTCACCAGTCTTGCGATCGCGCCCGGCGGTCTTGATCCCCCGGGAGATGCCCGCGCAGTTGACCAGGATACGCTCCTGCCCATGGGCGGCGCGGGCACGCTCGAAACCGGCCGCTACCGACTCGTCGGACTGTACATCCACCGCGCAGAAGATGCCGCCGACCTCGGCGGCCACACTCTGCCCGCGCTCGGCATTCATGTCGAAGATAGCCACCTTGACCCCGTCAGCCGCCAGCTGGCGTACCACCGCCTCGCCCAGCCCCGACGCACCGCCAGTGACGACCGCCGCAATATCCGCACTCAATTTCATCTCTACCCTCCAGCGGCCAGAGGGAGCTTCCCGGCCGGCCTGTTCTTGTCATTTGCAGCCATTGTGTGGATTCCGCCGCGACAGGCCTTGTCCTTAGGTGCCAAGGGTTAACTTTTCACGCCAGAAAATGACACGAACCGCCTGAAACGGCATTTGACAAGCCACTGACCTTGTGTCTTATTCTGCGCCCGTCACCTACGATAAATATAAAGCGCTCACCATGGGTCTTGCCCCATGGCCCCGTGAGGAGGTTAAGCATGAAGTCCGGACATTCTGGCTGGGTTCTGGCCATCGCGCGTACTCTGGATGCCTATGGCCTGTCACATGAAGAGATCTTTCACCAGGTGGGCATGGACCCCAGCATCCTCAAGGACGCCAACAGCCGCTACTGGCAGGAGATGATCAGCCGCCTGTGGCGCACCGCCGTCAAGGAAACCGGCGATCCCAACTTCGGACTCAAGGTCGCCACGCAGATCCGCCCATCGTCGTTCCATGTGGTCGGCCACGCCATGAGCTGCAGCGCCACGCTCGGCGATGCCATCCATCGTTTTGCCCGCTACGCCAAGCTGATCTCCAGTTCGGCGATGATCGACCTGACTGAAACCGATGAGCACCTGATACTGAACTTCGCCTTCGACACCGGTGACATGCCGGTACTGCCGGAAACCATGGACACCGTGGTGGCTGGCCTGGTGTGCTTCAACAACTGGATCGTCGGCGAGGAAGTGGCGCCCGTGGCAGTGCGCCTGAAGCGCCAGCTGCCCGCCGCGCCCAAGGAATACCTGCGGCTGATGAAATGCCCGGTGCTGTTCGAACAGCAGGAAGACTGCATCATCTATCACCAGGCCGACATGCAACGCCCGGTGCTGTCCGCCGATGAACACCTGGCCTCGACCCTCGACAGCATGGCCGTCACGCAGATGGCGCAGCTGTCCGAACGCTTCGCCCGCAAGGTGCGCGACTGCCTGCTGCAACAGTTCTCCGACGAAAGCGAAGTATCACGCCGGGCTACCGCGCAGTTGATGAACATGACCGAGCGCACCCTGCTGCGGCGGCTCAAGGAAGAAGGCACTACCTTCCAGGAAGTGCTGGATAACCTGCGCGAAGAGCTCGCCTATCAATATCTGCAACGCCCGGACTGCACCGTGCAAAGCGTCTCCTTCATGCTCGGCTTCTCCGATGCCAGCACCTTCTCGCGCGCCTTCAAGCGCTGGACCGGCCGCCGCCCGAGCCTGGCCCAGCACAGCAGCACGCATCAGGACGCCTGACGCCCGCAGCCCCGAGGGGCCTGCCGGTGCAGGCCGACTATTGTCACGTTCAGCCCGAACCTGGCCCGGGGAGCCATCGCCGTGGCCACTACCTGCCGGTACGGTTGAACTCACTTCACCAGCTGACGACAAGAATAATCAGGAGTGCGATACCCATGAACCTGCAATGGTCCCAATACTGGATAGGTCTGTTCGCCGACAACAATGAAGAACTGATGACGCTGTATGCCGACCAGTTCGAGTTCGAGGACGTCAACCTCGGCGTGCATATCATCGACGACCTGCCGGCCCTGCAAGCCTTCCACTCCAACTTCATCGTTGAAGACGCCAGCCAGTCCTATAACAAGTTCGAGGTTTTCGAATATGTCGGCGACGAGCGCCTGGGTTCCTTCCAATGGACCTGGGAAACCAAGCATGCCGGTGACTTTCTCGGCGTGGCCGCGGCCGGCAAGACCACCAAGACCCGCGGCGTCACCGTGATGGCCTGGGATGAGAATGGCAAGATCACCCTGGAGCGCAGCATCTGGGATGCGGTGCCGGTACTGCGCCAGCTGGGGGCCATTCCGTGAGCGTATATGAGGAGCTGTTTTCCCTGGCCGGCAAGACCGCGCTGGTCACCGGTGGCGCCAAGGGCATAGGCGCGATGATCAGCCGGATACTGATCCGCGCCGGCTGCCGGGTATGGGTCACCGGGCGCAGCCAGGACGCCGCGCAGCAGCTGATTGCCGAACTGGGCGCCGATGCGCCGCTGACCTTCCTGCAGCACGACCTGTCGCAACCGGAAGGCATCGAGGCGCTGGCGGCGGAACTGGGCAAGCAGTGTCCAAAGCTGGATATCCTGGTGAACAATGCCGGCACCTTCAATGCCGCGCCGCTCGGCGAGACCAGCAGCGACAGCTGGGATGCGCTGCTGGGACTCAATCTGCGCGCGCCCTTCATGCTGGTGCAGGCACTGCTGCCCCTGCTGGAAGCTGCCGGCAGCGAAGCGGACCCGGCCCGCATCATCAATCTCGGTTCCATCGGCGGGCTGATGCCGCAGAGCAATGGCGGCGCCTATGCCTATGGCTGCAGCAAGGCAGCGATACACCAACTGACCCGCATGCTGGCCTCGGATCTGCGCGGGCGCAATATCAACGTCAACGCCATCGCCCCCGGCTACTTCCCCAGCGATATGACCAGCGGCTTCTTCGAGGCGGTGCCCAACCTGCGCGAGCAGATGCTGGCCCAGATTCCCGCCGGGCGTTTCGGCAGCGCCGAGGATGTCGGCGGCATGGTGATCTTTCTCGCCTCCCGCGCCGGTGCCTACCTCACCGGCTCGATCACCGCGCTGGATGGCGGCCTGCTCAGCGCGCCATGAAAGGAGACAGACCATGCCAGCAGTGACCACCGTCGCCCTGCTGCGAAAAAGGGAAGGCATGAGCAGCCCGCTGTTCAGCAAATACTGGCGGGACGTGCATGGCATGCTGGCCACACGGATTCCCGGCTTTCGCTCCTATGTGCAATACCACCTGGAGTCGCCCTGGCCGCTGGCGGGTAATCAGCACGGCTCGCCCGGCAGCAGCCTGCACGGCATCGCCGTGGTCGATTTCGACAGCGAGGAAAAGCGTGGCGGGCTGGCCGACAGCGAGGTAGCCGGGCTGATCCGCGAGGATGAGATCAACCTGTTCCACAGCTCGCTGCTATACAACCTGCCCAGCGGTGCCGACAGCCTGTGGCAGCAGCCGACCGGTGAGGCGGCGGCGGCGCACCACCACTTCCTGCTGCTGCGCGGCGCATCCGCTGCCGGCGAGCAGGCCCTGCGCCAGGGACTGCAGCGACATCCCGGCCTGCAGCAACTGCGCAGCTTCGCGCTGGACAGGGGAGATGCCGGGCAGTGGAAGACACCAGGGGTCGACAATCAGCTGTCAGACGACAACCAGTTCGCCTTGATGCTGCAGATCACCGGTGACCGCAGCCTGTCATCCGAGGCGATAGGACATGCAGTGCAGACCCTGTCCCCCACGCCGGACCGGGTACGGCTGTATCCGGTGCAGGCGGTCTATGCCATGGTCAGCAACGGCCGACCGACGCACCTGGGACTGCGCGGGCTGGATGTACTACAGACCATCCAGGCAACCGGCGCCGACAACCAGCTGGATGCGCGGTTGCTGCAGTGTCTCTATGGCATAGCGCCCTGAGCCGAGTTCCATATCGACCCAGGGCGGTTACTCCCAACCAGACCTCAGCCCAACTCCGCCAGACAAGCCTCGATAATATCCATCCCCGCCTCCACTTCCACATCGGTCGCGGTCAGCGGCACCAGGATGCGGATCACGTTGGCATACTGCCCACAGGACAGCAGGATCAACCCCTTCTCGCGGGCCTTGATCACCAGGCGACTGGCCAGTTCCGGGTCGGGGTGGCCATCCCCGGTCATCAGCTCGCAGGCGACCATCGCGCCCAGCCCACGCACCTCGGCAATACGTTTATCGCCTGCGGCCAGTTGTTGCAGGCGGCGGGTCAGCATGTCGCCCAGGGTACGGGCACGGGCCAGCAGGTTTTCTTCCTCGAATACCTCCAGCACCGCCAGCGCGGCGGCGCAGGCCACCGGGTTGCCAGCGTAGGTGCCGCCGAGGCCACCCGGGGCGATGGCGTCCATCAGCTCGGCGCGGCCGCACACACCGGCCAGCGGGAAGCCGCCGGCCACTGACTTGGCGAAGGTGGTCAGGTCGGCCGTCACGCCCATCTGTTGCATAGCGAAGAAGCTGCCGGTGCGCCCGGCGCCGGTCTGTACCTCATCGGCGATCAGCACTATGCCGTGCAGGTCGCACAACGCGCGCAGACGCTGCATGAATGGCGCCGAGGCGACGCGGAAGCCGCCCTCGCCCTGCACCGGCTCGACCACCAGCGCGGCGATGTCACGCGGCTCGGCGTCGTTCTTGAATATCTGCTCGATGCTGTCGATGGCGTCATCCTCGCTGACGCCGTGCAGCGCATCGGGGAAGCGGGCGCGGAATACGCCGCCGGGCATCAGCCCCATGCCCGAGGCGTAGGGCATGACCTTGCCGGTCATTGCCAGGGTCATCATGGTGCGACCATGGTAACCACCGGCAAAGGCGATCACCCCGGCGCGACCGGTGGCGGCACGTGCGATCTTGACCGCATTTTCCAGCGCCTCGGCGCCGGTGGTGACCAGCAGGGTCTTCTTGGTGAAGTCACCCGGTACCAGCGCGTTGATTTTTTCGCACAACGCTACATAGGGCTCATAGGCCACCACCTGGAAGCAGGTGTGGGTATACAGCTCCAACTGGCGCTTGACCGCATCGATCACCTTTGGATGGCGGTGGCCGGTGTTGAGCACGGCGATGCCGCCGGCGAAGTCGATGTACTGGTGACCTTCCACATCCCACACCGTAGCGTTTTCCGCACGCTCGATGAATACCGGGTGGATCTGGCCAACACCCCGCGCCACCGCCTGCTCGCGCCGCAGCATGAGGGATTCGTTGCTATCAGTCATGACGCTCCTCCTTTGGCCGGCGGGTCAGATCCCGCCCAGGCACAGGTATTTGATTTCCAGGTATTCCTCGATGCCGTACTTGGACCCTTCGCGGCCCAGGCCGGAAGCCTTCATGCCGCCGAACGGCGCCACTTCGGTGGAAATCAGCCCGGTATTGATACCGACCATACCGTACTCCAGCGCCTCGGCAACGCGGAATACCCGGCTCAGGTCGCGGGCATAGAAGTAGGCGGCCAGGCCGTACTCGGTGTCGTTGGCCTGGCGAATCACATCGGCCTCGTCATCGAAGCGGAACAGCGGCGCTACCGGCCCGAAGGTCTCTTCGCGGGCGATCAGCATGTCACTGGTCACCTCGGTGAGGATGGTCGGTTCGAAGAACAGCCCACCCAGCGCATGCGGCTTGCCACCAGCCAGCAGGGTGGCACCGCTCTCCACCGCGTCCTTCACGTGCAGCTGGACCTTCTGTACCGCCTCGGCATTGATCAGCGGCCCGGTAGTCACCCCTTCACGCATGCCATCACCGACCTCCAGCCGACGTACAGCGGCGGCCAGTTTCTCGGCGAAGGCATCGTATACCCCAGCCTGCACATACAGGCGGTTGGCGCAGACGCAGGTCTGCCCGGCATTGCGGTATTTGGAAATCATCGCGCCTTCCACCGCCTCATCCAGGTCAGCATCGTCGAACACGATGAAGGGCGCGTTACCGCCCAGCTCCAGGGACAGTTTCTTCAGGCTCGGCGCGCACTGCTGCATCAACTGGATACCGACCGCGGTGGAGCCGGTAAAGGACAGCTTGCGCACCACCGGACTGGCGCACAGCTCGGTACCGACCTGCCGGGAATTATCCACCCCGGCGGTAACCACGCTCAGCAGTCCGGTTGGCAGCCCGGCCTGCTCGGCCAGGTACACCAGGGCCAGGGCGGAGAACGGTGTCTGCGGCGCCGGCTTGAGCACCATGGAGCAGCCGGCGGCCAGCGCCGGACCGGCCTTGCGGGTGATCATCGCCGCCGGGAAGTTCCACGGGGTGATGGCCGCCGTGACACCGACCGGCTCCTTCTGCACCAGGATACGCTTGTCGCCCTGGTGCGCCGGGATCAGGTCGCCGTAGACGCGCTTGGCTTCCTCGGCGAACCATTCGATAAAGGAGGCGGCGTAAGCGATCTCGCCCCGGGCTTCGGCCAGCGGCTTGCCCTGCTCGGCGGTCATGATCCGCGCCAGGTCTTCCTGATGCTGCATGATCAGCTCGTACCAGCGGCGCAGGATAACCGCACGCTCCTTGGCGGTACGCCGGCGCCAGGCCGGCTGCGCCGCATGCGCCGCATCGATGGCCCGCCCCGTGTCCTCCACGCCCATGTCCGGCACGCTGCCCAGGCGTTCACCGGTGGCCGGATTGAAGATCTCGGTACGCTGGCCGCGCTCGGCTTCGCACCAGTTACCATTGATGAAAGCCTGCTGGCGAAACAGCTCGGGGGCGTGCAATTCCATGGAGTTCTCCTGTCCGGGGGGGTGGCGTCACGCATTTGCCACATCAGCGTTTGATATTTCAAACATGCTACGGCGGAAATGCGCTGTGGACAAGGTGGGAGCCCGCTATCGCGGCGAGGCGCCGCTCCCACCGGAATGTGCACTCCTGCAGGCATGTGTACTCCTGCAAGCATGTGCCGATCCCGCAAGGCCCCGCTCTCGCAAGCTGCCGCTGCCCCACGGCAAGGCGGCCCTCGCCTACCGCTCATAAAAGCCGGATTGGTGTTCAGTGTAGACCTGTAGGAGCGGCGCCTCGCCGCGATAGCGGACTGACCCGTCAGCTCAGACCAGCGGCTCGTCATCCATCAACACATGGGAGGGTTGCTGGCCCTCCTCGAACAGCCCGGCCACCCGCTGCAGGCTGGCCAGCAGCATCAGTTGCTCCCAGTCGGCAAGCTGGCCGAAGCGTTCGAGAAAGGCGCTGGGCAGCAGTGCCGGTTCGGCCTGGATCACCGCCTCGCCTTTCTCGGTCAGCGTCAGGTGCACCTTGCGCTTGTCGCTCTGGCTGCGCACCCGCTTGAGCAGCTCGCGGTTCTCCAGGCGGTCGATGATGGTGCTCAGGGTCGCCTGGGATACGCTGACCTGCTTCGCCAGCGTGCCCAGCGTGCCTTCGCCGGTGGCTTGGATACTGTGCAGGATCAGCAATTGAATGGGGGTCAAGCCACTGTGCCGACCCAGGCGCTTGGCATGGATCTCGGTGGCGCGCTGCAGTCGCCGCAGGGCCAGATACAGATCGTGCATCATGTGGTGTTGCTCCCGGCAAATCAGCTCGTTGGGTGGGCATTCTGCCACAAACCCGAAACATTCCAGTAATAACCATAGCGAAATCCGCTTATCTGGAAAAAACCGTTAAACAAAACCACATCACCGCTTTCCAATGAAATGGCCCAGGCTGGAAATCGGGCCGGCAAACTTTGAACTGGAACCATTTCCCCAGGGAAATAGGTCTGCAACCGGGAGCAACAGATGTGTGGATTGGCAGGAGAACTGCGCTTCGACGGACAACTACCCGCATTGGCCGACCTGGCCCGGATCACCGGCCAGATGATCAACCGCGGCCCCGATGCCGCCGGTATGTGGGCCAGCGGCCCGGTCGCCCTGGGCCACCGGCGGCTGAAGATCATGGACCTGGCCGAGGCCTCCGGCCAGCCAATGGTCGATCCCGAACTGGGCCTGAGCCTGGTATTCAACGGTGCCATCTATAACTACCCGGCGCTGCGCGGAGAACTGGAGGGCCTGGGTTATCGGTTCTTCTCCGAGGGCGATACCGAGGTGGTGCTCAAGGCCTACCATGCCTGGGGCGAGCAGATGCTCGAGCGTTTCAATGGCATGTTCGCCCTGGCCATCTGGGAGCGCGACAGCCAACGCCTGTTCCTGGCCCGCGATCGTCTCGGCATCAAGCCGCTGTACCTGTCCGACACGCCGCAGCGGTTACGGTTTGCCTCCAGCCTGCCGGCGCTGCTGCGCGGTGGCGAGGTGGACACCTCGATCAACCCGGTGGCGCTGAACCATTACCTGTCCTTCCATTCGGTGGTGCCGGCCCCGCTGACCCTGCTCAATGGCGTGAAGAAACTGCCGCCCGGCCACTGGCTGCGCATCGACGCCCAGGGTCGGCGCGAGCAGCATTGCTGGTGGACCCTGCACTATGGCGCGCATGCCGACGAGCGCGACCTGCGCTTCGAGGACTGGCAGCAACAGGTGCTCGACAGCCTGCGCGCCGCGGTCAAGCGCCGCAACCTGGCGGCGGTGGATGTCGGCGTACTGCTCTCGGGTGGGGTGGATTCCAGCCTGCTGGTGGCCCTGCTGGATGAGGCCGGAGCCCGCAATCTGCAGACCTTTTCCATCGGCTTTGCCGACGTCAACGGCGAGGCGGGCAATGAGTTCAGGTATTCCGACCTGATCGCCGAGCAATACGGCACCACCCATCACAAGCTGATGATTCCCGAACAGGAAATCCTCGACCATTTACCCGACGCGTTGACGGCCATGAGCGAGCCGATGGTCAGCCATGACTGCATCGCCTTCTACCTGCTGTCGCGGGAGGTATCCCGGCATTGCAAGGTGGTGCAGAGCGGCCAGGGCGCCGATGAAATCTTCGCCGGCTACCATTGGTACCCGACCGTCGCCGAGGCCGCCGACCCGCTGGCAAGCTACCAGCAGGCGTTCATGGATCAGGACTTCGCCGGCTATCGCGACATGGTACAGCCAGCCTGGGTGCAGCAGGATCATGCCGGCGAGTTCATCCGCGAGCATTTCGCCCGGCCCGGCGCCGCAGCGGGGCTGGACCAGGCGCTGCGCCTGGACACCACGGTGATGCTGGTCGATGACCCGGTCAAGCGGGTCGACAACATGACCATGGCCTGGGGCCTGGAAGCCCGGGTGCCCTTCCTGGATTACCAGTTGGTCGAGCTGGCGGCACGCATCCCGGGGCGCTTCAAGTTGCCCGGGGACGGCAAGTACGTGCTCAAGGAAGCCGCACGGCAACTGCTGCCCTCCGCGGTGATCGATCGTCCGAAAGGTTATTTCCCGGTCCCCGGCCTGAAATACCTGCAGGGCAGCACCCTGGAATGGGTACGCGACAGTCTCACCGGCAGCCGCGCCCAGGCCCGCGGGCTGTTCAACCCCCGTTACATCGATACCCTGCTGCAGAATCCCATGGACCATATCACCCCGCTGCGCGGCTCCCGGCTGTGGCAACTGGCGGTACTGGAGCTGTGGCTGGATGCGCAGGGACTCTGACCAAGCAAAGGTGCATAGCCGATGACCCGCTCGCAACCTCCTGAACAACAGCGCCTCCGCCGCGGCCAGACACCCACCTGGGAGCGACTCAAGGCGGGCCATGCGCAGCAGGGCCAGCAACCCGGCGATGGGCTCACCGACGTCACCCTGGACTGCGGCTGGGGCCGACTGCTGGTCGGCCATACCTTCAGCGACCCGCAGCGCCTGGCCGACAGCCTGCTGCAGGAAACCCCGGGCGAACGGGACATCGCACTGTATGTCGCCGATCCGCACGTGGTGCTGTCCTTCGCCCCGCAACAACTGTTTCTCGACCCGTCCGACACCCTCCGCCTGTGGTTCAGCAACTACCGCCCGGCGCACAGTGCGATGCGCGGCTTCCATATTCGCCGTCCGCAATGCGCAGCGGACTGGCAGGCGATCAACAAGCTGTACCTGGCCAATGGCATGGTCCAGGTCAATCCGCAGCGGCTCACGCCCAGGGAGGCCGGCGGGCCGGACTTCTGGCTGGCCGAGGATACCGACAGCCACCAGGTCATCGGCACCGTGATGGGCCTGAACCACGCCCGTGCCTACGATGACCCGGACCGGGGCGCCAGCCTCTGGTGCCTGGCTGCCGACAGCCATACCCAGCGTTTCGGTGTCGGCGAGATGCTGGTGCGCCACCTGGTCGAGTACTTCATGAGCCGCGGCAGCAGCTATCTGGACCTGTCGGTGCTGCATGACAACCGCCAGGCCAAGACGCTGTACCGCAAGCTCGGCTTCCGCCAGCTGCGCACCTTCACCATCAAGCGCAAGAACAGTATCAACCAGGCACTGTTCCTCGGTCCGCAACTGGACCGCGAACTCAATCCCTATGCCCGCATCATCACCCAGGCCGCACGGCGCAGCGGCATCGAAGTGACCATCAACGATGCCGCTGCCGGGCTGTTCACCCTGACCCAGGGCGGACGCAGCATCCGCTGTCGCGAGTCGCTGAGCGACCTGACCAGCGCGGTGAGCATGACCCTGTGCCAGCAGAAACAGTTGACCCACCGCACCCTGCAGCGCCACGGCCTGCACACACCGGCCTGGCAACTGGCGAGTGAGGCGCAGGACAACGCGGCGTTTCTCGCTGAACACGGCGCACTGGTGGTCAAGCCCGACAATGGCGAGCAGGGCAATGGCGTGGCGGTGAATATCCGCGATACCGAGACCCTGGAACAGGCCATCGCCGAGGCCTGTCGCTTCGACAGCCGGGTACTGCTGGAGAGCTACCACGCCGGCGCGGACCTGCGCGTGCTGGTGATCAACTACCAGGTGGTCGCCGCCGCCATCCGCCAGCCGGCACAGATCTGTGGCGATGGCCGCATGACCGTCGCCGAGCTGATCGACAAGCAGAGCCGCCGACGCCAGGCCAGCACCGATGGTGAAAGCCGCATACCGCTGGACGAGGAAACCCGCCGCACAGTGCAGGCCGCCGGCTTCGACATGCACAGCGTGCTGCCGGCCAGCCAGCAACTGCAGGTGCGACGTACCGCCAACCTGCACACCGGCGGCACCCTGGAGGATGTCACCGCGCAGTTGCATCCGACCCTGCGCGATGCCGCCATCGCCGCCGCGCGGGCGCTGGAGATCCCGGTGGTCGGTGTCGACCTGCTGGTACCTGCGGCCGACCAATCCGACTACGTGATCATCGAGGCCAACGAGCGGCCGGGGTTGGCCAACCATGAACCCCAGCCCACCGCCGAATGCTTCATCGACCTGTTGTTCCCGCTCAGCCAACCCGGCTGAGCCCGACCCAAGGAGGCCCCATGCACACCGACCATGGACCCGACATGCAGTACCTGCGCCAGATACTGCTGGAAATGCTGGCCATCCCCTGCCCCACCGGCTTCACCGATGGCATAGTGCGCTACGTCGCCGAACACCTGGACGCCATGGGCGTCCCCTATGAACTGACCCGGCGCGGCACCATCCGCGCCACGCTCAAGGGCCGCCAGCGCAGCCCGGACCGCGCCATTGCCAGCCACCTGGATACCGTCGGCGCCATGGTCAGCGAGATCAAGGACAGCGGCCGCCTGAAACTGGCGCCGATCGGCTGCTGGTCCAGCCGCTTCGCCGAGGGCAGCCGGGTCAGCGTGTTCACCGAACAGGGCTGCTTTCGCGGCAGCGTGCTGCCGCTGATGGCCTCGGGGCATGCCTTCAATACCGAGGTCGACACCCTGCCGGTGAACTGGGACACCATCGAACTGCGCCTGGACATCCTCAGCCACAGCCGTGCCGAGACCCAGGCCCATGGCATTGGCGTGGGCGACTTCGTCGCCTTCGACCCGCTGCAGGAGTTCACCGAGAACGGCTTCATCAGCGCCCGGCACCTGGACAACAAGGCCGGCGCGGCGGCGCTGCTCACCGCCATCAAGCAGGTGGTCGACAGCGGCCGGCCGCTGCCCATGGACTGTCACCCGCTGTTCACCATCACCGAGGAAACCGGCTCCGGCGCCGCCGGTGCGCTGCCCTGGGATGTCAGCGAGTTCGTCGGCGTAGACATCGCCCCGGTGGCGCCCGGCCAGGCCTCCAGCGAGCATGCCGTGACCCTGTGCATGCAGGACTCCAGCGGCCCCTACGACTACCATCTGACCCGTCATCTGCTGAGTCTGTGCGAGCGCGACCGGATTCCGGTGCAGCGCGACCTGTTCCGTTACTACCACAGCGACGCGGAATCGGCGATTCGCGCCGGCAACGATACCCGGGTGGCGCTGATCGCCTTTGGCACCGATGCCACCCACGGCTACGAACGCACCCATCGCGACAGCCTGGAAGCACTGACCCGATTGCTGGTGGCCTATGTGTTCAGCCCGCCGGTGTTCGAGCATGACAACCGGGACAACGCACCGCTGGAGCACTTCCAGCTGCAGACCGATGCCGAGATGCCGCTGTCCAGCGAGACCCCGCTACCGCCGCTGGAGCAGATATTCTCCTGCAGTCAGGACGAGAAATGAGCGACCGCCGCCCCGGCAGACCGGGGCGGCCGGCTATCTCTGCTAAGCTGGGGGCTGACCTTCCCGCCGCCATGAGAGAGTGCCATGCCCAGGCTGTATCCCCTTGTTCTTGCCGCCTCCAGCAGTTTGCTCGCCTGTTCCATCCACGCCGCCAATCAACCGCTCAGCCTGCCGGCGCAGATCATCCTCGGCGGTGGCGATGACGGCCAGGACCTGCAACTGCCGCTGGCCCGACATACCGTTAGCGCCGAGCAACTGAGCGCCCCCAACCTGGGCGCCAACCTTTCGGAATCCCTGCAGCGGGTCCCCGGCCTGGTGGCGCTGAACCGGCAGAACTACGCCCAGGACCTGCAGATCTCCTCCCGCGGCTTCGGTGCCCGCGCCCAGTTCGGCGTGCGTGGGGTGCGTCTGGTGCAGGACGGCATCCCATTGACCATGCCCGACGGCCAGGGCCAGCCAGCACTGTTCGACCTCGACGGGCTGCAGCGCATCGAGGTGCTACGCGGCCCGCTGACCACCCTGTACGGCAATGCCTCCGGCGGCATCATCCAGGGCTTTACCGGTGAAGCGCCGTTCTACCCGACCCTGGACAACCGCACGGCGGTCGGCAGCGACGGCCTGTGGCGCTCGCGCCTGCGCTACGGCGGCCAGCATGGTGATCTGAACATCAGCGCCAATATCTCGCGGCTGGAGACCGATGGCTACCGCAACCACAGCGACACCCGCCGGGATATCGCCAACCTGCGCCTGGGCTGGGATATCGATGATGTCTCCAGCCTGACCCTGCTGATCAACAGCCTGGATCAGCCCGACACCCAGGACCCGCTGGGGCTGACCGCCGAGCAGGTACGTGCCGACTGGCGCCAGGCACCGCCGCCAGCCGAACTGTTCGATACCCGCAAATCAGTACGCCACAACCAGATCGGCCTGAACTACCAACGGCGCCTGGCCAACGAGGACCAGTTGACGGCCATGGTCTATGGCGGTGAACGGGACATGCAGCAGTTCCTGGCCTTTCGCGGCGGCGAGCCGACTCAAGGTGGCGGCGTGGTCGAACTGGACCGGCGTTTCGGTGGTGGCGAACTGGGCTGGCAGCGCCAGACCCGGCTGTTCGACCTGCCGCTGACCCTGGCCGCGGGGCTGGCCTACAACTACCAGGGCGAGGAACGCAAGGGCTTCGTCAATGCCAACGGCAGCAAGGGCGGCCTGCAGCGCGACGAATTCAACCGGGTGGACAGCCAGGAGGCCTACCTGATCAGCACCTGGCAACTGGCGCCACGCTGGGAGCTGGTCGCCGGGCTACGCTACAACCGGGTGGAGTTCGACTCCGATGACGACTATCTGGTCGGCGGCCAGGACGACAGCGGCCGCATGCGCGTGCACCGCACCAACCCGGCGCTGGGCCTGAACTGGCAGTGGACTCCTGAGGTGAGCCTGTACGCCGCGCTGGGCCAGGGCTTCGAGACCCCGACCTTCCAGGAGCTGGCCTACCGACAGGACGGCGCCGGCATGAACCAGGCGCTCAAGCCGAGCCTGTCGCGCAATGCCGAGGTGGGTCTGAAGTGGCGCCGGGAGCATACCCGACTGGATCTCGCGCTGTTCGACAGCCGGGTCAAGGACGAGATCGTTACCGGTAGCAACCAGGCCTTCACCGGCCGCTCGACCTACACCAACGCCGGTCGCTCGACCCGTCGCGGCGAGGAGCTGAGCATCGAGCAGCAGTTCGATTACGGCATCAGCGGCTATCTGGCCTACACCTGGCTGCAGGCCGACTACGACCGCTTTTCGATGGCGACGGTGCCAACCACGCCGGCAACCGCCTGCCGGGCATTCCGCGCCACAGCTTCTTCGCCGAGCTGGCCTGGCAGCCGCAGGACAACGGATTCCATACCGCCATCGAAGCGCAGGGCATGAGCAAGCGCTACGCCACCGACGACAACCAGCACAAGGCCTCCGGCTACACGGTGCTGAACTGGCGCGCCGGCTACCAGCAGCCGATCGGCAACCTCAGCCTCGAACCCTTCGCCCGGCTGGACAACCTGACCGACCGCGAGTACATCGGCTCATTGATCGTCAACGGCTCCGGTGCCCGTTACTACGAACCGGCCCCGGAGCGCAGCTGGCTGGTGGGGCTGGGGGTGCAGTACCAGTGGCGCTAACCCGCCCCCTGGGGGTGTCGAGCGCCTGCTCGAGGCCAACGCCCAGCGAGAACAGAGGGTTGTCGTCGAGCGGGCGCTCGACAACCCGGACCGGGGCGCTACACCCTCAACCGCTCGCCGGCTCGATCAGGACAGGCAACCGCATCGAACGCCCCACGCCGCAGCGCCAGCAGCAGGAACACCGCCGCCATACCCGCCATCAGCAGCGGCAGTGCATGGCTGTTCAGCCAACGGCTACCCGCACCGGTGGCCAGGGGTCCGAACAGACAGCCAGCGCCCCACAGCAGGGCGATATGGGCGTTGGCCCGCACCAGCGCATCGTCACGGAAACGCTGCCCGACCAGGATCAGCGACAGGGTATACAGCCCCCCGGCACTGGCGCCGAACAGCACCAGTACCGGCCAGATCAACGGTGTGTGCAGCGCCAGCGGCATGGCCAGGCTGCTGATCAGCAACACCAGCCCGCAGCCACGGAACAGCGTGGTACGCCGCACCTTGTCGGCCAGCCAGCCGATCGGCAACTGCAGCACCGCATCACCCACCACCACGGTACTGACCATCACCAGCGCCAGCGACTGGGCAAAACCCTCGCGGATCAGATAGACCGGCAACAGCGTCAGCGCCATGGCCTCGAACCCGGCGAACAGAATCACCGCCCAGGCCACCGCCGGCATCCGCCGCACAAAGCTGCCCACGCCCCGACCCGAGGCGTTCTCGGCATTCACCTGGGGGGCGCCATCGACCTGCCACAACACCACCGCACCCAGCAACAGCAGCATGATCGACAGCCAGAAACCGGCATCGGTGGTGGTGCCCAGCAGCCCCAGCAGCAAGGGCCCGCATAACTGGCTCACCGCAAAGGCACTGCCATACACCGCCACCAGACGCCCGCGCAGGCGGTCCTCGACCAACTGGTTGATCCAGCTTTCACCGAGGATGAAGGTAATGGTCAGGCTGCCGCCGAGCAGCAGGCGCAGCACCAGCCACAGCCAATAGTTGCTCCATACCGTCAGCAGGCCCACGGAGATCGCACTGCTGACCAGCATCAGCCGCATGCAGCGCTCCGAGCCCAGATAGCCCGCCAGATGCCCGGCCAGCCGCGCTCCGAGCAGAATGCCGACGGCCGGCATGGCGGCCATGACGCCGATGGCGAAAGCGTCATATCCCCATTGGTTCAGACGCAGCGATACCAGCGGCAGGGTGATGCCCATGGCCAGGCCAACCACCACGACTGCAGAGGTTACGATCCAGTAGGTGCTCCAGCGCATCGACTGCCTTCCAATCACGTATACAAGAGAGCCGGAAAACATACGCCCAGCCCCGAAAACATTCAATATATTTTACAGCCACCACCACGCCCGGCCTCCCCGCCCGTACTTTACTCTCGAGAGACCAGCCCCTTACATGACAGCAACGCTAACGCCTGTTGCACCACCTTTCCCGTTTGTTTTATTTGACATAGGCTCGAATCAAACAATACCCACTACCCCATTGCAGGATGGTGTCACATGAATAACCCGCTCGCCGCGCACTCCACCTTGCCGAGGGGCTGTTCTATACTGATGCCGATGGCCGCCAGATACTCGATGGCACCTCCAGTGCACGCGGCTACGAGGTGTTCGAAAGCTGCTTCTGGGATGGACTGCTGGTGCGCTGTACCGGCGACATCATCGCCCTGTCGCCGCCGCTGACCATCGAACATGCTCAGATCGACCGTATCATCGAGACCCTGGGTCGCACCATCCAGCGCACGGCATGACACGACCGGCACAAAATTTTCGATACAGCATGGTCTCAACGTGACCAAGCGGTTACATTCCTCGTCAGCTAATCTATTCGAATAAACGCCCCGGCGGGCCGGATCTGTGCCCGCCTGCTGACATGGCAGTGATGCACCCCTGCCATGCGGGCCCTGCGAGGAGTCTTGCGAGATGTCGCGTTTGCCGGTCATAGTCGGCTTCGGTGGCTACAATGCCGCCGGCCGCAGTTCGTTCCACCATGCGTTTCGCCGTACCGTGATCGAATCACTGCCCCCTGCCGAGCGCCAGGAAACCCTGGCCGGACTGGCCGTGCTGATGAAGCTGGTGCGGGTGGAGAATGATGCCTACCTGGACGCCGCCGGCCAGGTGCTGACGCCCGCCGATATCGAGCAGCGCTTTGCCGAGCAGATCCTCGACGGCACCCTGGTGCGGCGCATCGAGAAGCGCCATCTGGACGTGGATGCCGCGCACTGGCACAAGACGCTGCCGGTCGGCGTGGATGCGGCGCAGCCGCTGTCCTTCATTACCCTGGCCAAACAACTGCCGGAGCCGCTGCCGGCTGGCTGGAGCGTCGAGCCGCTGGCCGGCAACGAGGTACGTGTCAGCATCGCCGCCGATTGCGAGCTGAAGGTCGACAGCTATCGCCCGCTGGCAGTCAAGTCCGCCGGCCAGTTGCCCACCGGCTTCGAGCCGGGCGAGCAGTACAACTCGCGCTTCCATCCGCGCGGGCTGCAGATGTCCATCGTGGCGGCAGCCGATGCCCTGCATTCCACTGGCCTGTCCTGGCAGCACATCCTCGAACATATCGAGCCCGACCAGGTCGCGGTGTTCTCCAGCAGCATCATGAGCCAGCTGGATGAGTTCAGCTTCGGCGGCATGATGCAGTCGCGGCTCAAGGGCCACCGAGTCAGCGCCAAGCAGCTGGCGCTGGGGCTGAACAGCATGCCAGCGGATTTCGTCAATGCCTACGTACTGGGCAGCGTCGGCAGCACCGGCGCGGTCACCGGCGCCTGTGCCAGCTTCCTGTACAACCTGCAGAAAGGCATCGAGATGATCGGCAGCGGCCGCGCCCGCGTGGTGCTGGTCGGTGCCAGCGAAGCGCCGATCACCCAGGAGTGCATCGAGGGCTACGGCGCCATGAGCGCCCTGGCCACCGAGGAAGGCCTACGCCATATCGAAGGGCGCGACGATGTCGACTTCCGCCGCGCCAGTCGCCCGTTCAGCCACAACTGCGGTTTCACCCTGGCCGAATCCGGGCAGTTCTTCATGCTGATGGACGACGAGCTGGCCCTGCAGCTGGGCGCCGATATCCATGGCGCGGTGCCGGACGTGTTCGTCAGCGCCGATGGCTTCAAGAAGTCGATCTCCGCGCCCGGCCCGGGCAACTACCTGACCATGGCCAAGTCGGTGTACAGCGCCATGCAGATCCTCGGCCCGGAGGTGGTGCGCCAGCGCAGCTTCGTGCATGCCCACGGCTCCAGCACCCCGGCCAACCGGGTCACCGAGTCCCAGCTGATCGACGAGGTGGCCGCGGCCTTCGGCATCGAGGAGCTGCCGGTGGCGGCGGTCAAGGCGTTCGTCGGCCATTCGCTGGCCAGTGCCAGCGCCGACCAGTTGGCCTCGGCACTGGGCACCTTCAAGTATCAGATCCTGCCGGGGATCAAGACCATCGACCACATCGCCCCGGATGTGCACCGCGAGCACCTGCGCTTCAGCATCACCGACGTACCGCGCAGTGACAATCCGTTGGAGGTGTGCTTCATCAATTCCAAGGGCTTTGGCGGCAACAACGCCAGCGCCGTGGTACTGGGGCCGCGACCGGTGGAGCGCATGCTGCGCAAGCGCTACGGCGCAGAGCGTTTCGCCGACTACGAGATTCGCCGCGCCGAGACCCGCAAGGCTGCCATGGCCTATGAGCAACGCGCGCTGAAGGGACAGTTGGATGTGATCTACAACTTCGGCAATGACATGATCGACGAGAGCGAGATCCAGCTCGATGCCGAGCAGATGCGCATTCCCGGCTTCAGCCAGCCGCTGGTGTTCAAGAAGGATGAGCGTTTTTCCGACATGCTCGACTGAGCAGGTCGGACGACAGGGTTGTCGAGCGCCTGCTCGACGACAGGCTCCGGTGCGATCCCAGGCGTAGCGCAGGCGCGCTACACCCCAGCACCGCTACAGGAGGAGGGATCCTCCTCCCCCATTTGCATTGCCCTTACCGGTTACTTGCGCTGCCCGGCCATGGCGGCGATGAACGCAGCCATCTCGGCATTCTTGTCCGCCTCGATACGCTGCACATTGGGGTTCTGGCTGAGCAGTTCCAGCAGCGCCGCGGCCTCGGGCCAGTCTTCCAGCAGGTCGATGCCGAACAGTTTGCGGCCAACGGCACGGGCCAGGTCGATACTGAACAGGAACATGATATCGGCGATGGTCATCTCGCTACCGGCCACATAGGGCGCGAAGCTGGCATGCCGGCGCAGTGCGGCGACGCCGGCCAGCAGCTCGGCCTGGGCCTTGTCCTTGGTGGCCTGGTCCACCTTGCCGCCGAAGAACACCTCCGGATAGCAGCTGCGCGCCGGCAGCTCGATATACAGTTCGATCTCCTTGGTCAGCGCGCGGACCCGGGCCCGGGCAAAGGGATCGCTGGGCAGCAGCGCCTTGCCGCCCTGGGTCTCTTCGATATATTCCAGGATCACGTTGGTCTCGTTGATGAAGCCCTGCTCGGTTTCCAGGCACGGCACCTTGCCGCGCGGGCTCATCGCCAGGAATTCGGGGGTCTGGCTGGCGTGAATGGTGTTGATCTCGAAATCCACACCTTTTTCCAGCAGGGCCAGCTTGGCCATGTTGAAATAGTTGCTGACGGCAAAGCCATGAAGTCGCAGCATGGGGTCCTTCCTGTATCTTGTTGTAAGTGGGGATCAGTTGTACTCGCGCCGGCGACGAATTTCCAGCCCATCAAGACGCTGAATACACCACCAGCATCCAGTTCACCACCGGCGTACGTTTTGCGGCTAGACTGCGGGAGTAGATTACCGACCATTGGAAAAGGTACTGCCCATGTCTCTGACAACCGACGAAGTTGACGACATCAACCTGCTGGCCCAATTCAATCTGGACAATACCCTGGAGGGATTGAAGGTTCATCAGCACGAGGCCTCACCCAACACCATCGCCGCCGCTGCCCGCCTGCACCAGCGCGGCCTGATCACCATGGATGACGGCGGCTACCTGACCAGCCTGGGGCTGGAGGCCGCGGAGCAGGCGCAGCGTCTGCTGACCATTCTGCGGGCCTGAGCGGCCGGCTGCTCCGGGCATGGGGACATCTGCCTCATGCCCCTTGTTCATCATTACTCATCCAGCTCCAGTTCCAGGTCATCCCCAGTCAGTTCGGCGATGACCTGGGCCAGCACACTGGCCAGCGCTTCATCATCGCTGTCATGCACCCAGCCCTGCCCCTGCTGGTAGCCGAAATGCAGGGTCGCGTCAGGTGTGGCCAGCCACAGCTCGCGCGAGGCCGGCTGCCGGCCGATGACCAGCCGTGGGCCGCTGGCCAGCATCAGCACCAGTGAGCCCTCGGTCTGCTCCATGTCCAGGTCCAGCTCGGCGGCATCCAGCGCCTGCTCGATGCGATCCTGAATCAGGTCAACCTGACGGTGGAACTCGCTTTCAGTCAAATCACTCATTTACCTTCCTTAATCCGGTTTTCGCGGCGGGTGCGCCAGGCTCCCAGGCTCGGTATACTGCCGCATATTGTCCGTTTATCAACCAGGGTTCCATCATGAAACGATCCATCGCGGCGTTCGTTGTACTCCTGTCACTCGCGGGCTGTGGCCAGAAAGGCCCTCTGTACATGCCCGAAGAGACAGCCGGCCAGCCGGTTGATCCGGCCCGGGAAGCACTGATCCAGCAACCTACGGAAAACTGAAACATTTCATGAGTGAATTTCAATACCACAACGGCGAGCTGCATGCCGAGAGTGTCGCCCTGTCCGCCATCGCCGCGCAGTATGGTACACCCTGCTACGTCTATTCGCGCCGTGCCATCGAGCAGGCATTCATCGCCTGGGACAGCGCGCTGAGTGGCGTGTCCCATCTGGTCTGCTTTGCCGTCAAGGCCAACTCCAACCTGGCGGTGCTGGGCGTGCTGGCACGCCTGGGCGCCGGCTTCGATATCGTTTCCGGTGGCGAGCTGGAGCGCGTACTGGCCGCCGGCGGCGACCCGGCACGGGTGGTATTCTCCGGCCTGGGCAAGACCGAAGAGGAAATGCGCCGCGCGCTCGAGGTCGGCATCAAGTGCTTCAACATCGAGTCGGCCGCCGAACTGGAGCGTCTGCAGCGGGTCGCTGCCGAGCTGGGCGTCAAGGCCCCGGTATCGCTGCGGGTCAATCCCGATGTGGACGCCATGACCCATCCGTACATCTCCACCGGGCTCAAGGAAAACAAGTTTGGCATCGATATCGCCCAGGCGCTGGCAATCTATCGGCGTGCGGCCGAGCTGCCGAACCTGGAGGTGCAGGGTGCGGATTGCCATATCGGCTCGCAGCTGACCGACGATACGCCGCTGCTCGATGCGCTGGATCGCATGCTGGTGCTGGTCGATCAACTGGCTGCCGAAGGCATCCACATCCATCACCTGGACCTGGGTGGCGGCCTGGGCGTGACCTACCGCGACGAAACTCCACCGACACCGGGCCAGTACCTGGCCAAGGTCAAGGACAAGGTCGCCGGGCGTGACCTGACCCTGCTGTTCGAGCCGGGCCGCTCGATCGCTGCCAATGCCGGCGTGCTGCTGACCCAGGTCAACCTGCTCAAGCCCACCGAGCACAAGAACTTCGCGATCATCGATGCAGCAATGAACGACCTGATCCGTCCGGCACTGTACAGCGCCTGGATGGGCATCGATGCGGTACGCCCGCGCAGCGACATCGAAGCCAAGGCCTGGGACATGGTCGGCCCGGTCTGCGAGACCGGCGACTTCCTCGGCAAGGACCGCGAGCTGGCACTGGCCGAGGGTGACCTGCTGGCGGTGCGCTCGGCGGGTGCCTATGGCTTCGTCATGAGCTCGAACTACAACACTCGCCCCCGTGCAGCCGAGGTGATGGTGGATGGCGCAGCCAGCCACCTGGTACGCCGCCGCGAAACCGTCAGCGAGCTGTTCGCCGGCGAGTCGCTGCTGCCCGGGGCCTGATATGCTGCTGCGCTTCACCAAGATGCATGGCCTGGGCAATGACTTCATGGTCATCGACCTGGTGACCCAGCATGCCCAGCTGTCGCCGAAGCTGATCCGCCAGTGGAGCGATCGCCACTTCGGTATCGGCTTCGACCAGCTGCTGGTGGTCGAGCCGCCGGGCAGTCCGGACGTGGACTTCCGCTACCGCATCTTCAACGCCGATGGCAGCGAAGTCGAGCAGTGCGGCAACGGCGCCCGCTGCTTCGCCCGTTTCGTGCAGGACAAGCGGCTGACCGCCAAGTCGGAGATCCAGGTGGAAACCGCCGGGGGCCGGATTACCCTCCAGGTCCGCCGTGACGGCCAGGTGACGGTGAACATGGGTGCACCGCGCTTCGATCCACAACAGATCCCCTTCCAGGCCGAGGCCGAAGCCCACAGCTACCCGTTGCAGGTCAACGAGCTAACGCTGGAAGTGTCGGCGGTGTCCATGGGCAACCCCCACTGCGTGACCCTGGTCGAGGACCTGGACAGTTATCCGGTGGCCGAGCTTGGCCCGCTGATCGAACGGCATCCACGCTTCCCACAGCGGGTCAATGCCGGTTTCATGCAGGTACTCGATGCGCATCACGCCCAGTTGCGCGTGCATGAGCGGGGGGCCGGTGAAACCCTGGCCTGCGGCACCGGCGCCTGCGCTGCCGCGGTCGCCGGTATCCGCCGTGGCCTGTTGCAGTCCCCGGTGACCATCCGCCTGCCCGGCGGCAACCTGAAAATCGAATGGGCCGGCCCTGGCCAGCCGGTGATGATGACCGGCCCGGCCAGCCGGGTCTACGAAGGACAGATACGCGTATGAGCGAAACCAGCCAGCCATCCCAGGAGCTGGACGCCGCCCAGGTAGCGGATTACCTGCGTCGGCATCCGGCATTCTTTGTCGAATATGACGAACTGCTGCCCGAGCTGTTCATTCCGCACCAGGCCGGCCAGGCGGTATCGCTGGTGGAGCGCCAGGTCAAGCTGTTGCGCGAGCGCAACATCGACGTGCGCCACCGCCTGGGCCAGTTGATGGAGGTGGCCCGGGAGAACGACCGGCTGTTCGAGAAAAGCCGGCGGCTGATCCTCAACCTGCTGGAATCCCAGGATGTGGAACAGGTCATCGCCAGCATCGAGGATAGCCTGCGCGATGACTTCCAGGTGCCCTTCGTCAGCCTGATCCTGTTCAGCGAGACCCAGCGCTTCTGCAATACCCGCTGCGTCAGCCACGCCGAGGCACGGGAAGCCATCGGCCACCTGCTGGACAGCGGCAAGACCCTGAGCGGCGTGCTGCGCAGCCACGAATTGCGCTTCCTGTTCGGCGAGCAGGGCAGCGAAGTAGCCTCCACCGCCCTGGCCCCCATCCAGCATCAGGGCCTGCACGGCGTGCTGGCCCTGGGCAGCCGCGATCCGCAGCAATACCGCAGCGCTACCGGCACCCTGTTCCTCAGCTACGTCGCCGATGCCCTGGCCCGGGTACTGCTGCGCCCGCCGGCCGGCGAGCCGCGGAGCCAGTAGTGTCCAGCGCCCCGCTGCTGCCGGCCCTGGACGACTTCATCGGCCATCTGCGCAGTGAGCGGCAACTGTCGGCACGCACGCTGGAGGCCTACAGCCGCGACCTGCACAGCTGCTGCCGGTTTCTCGAGGAGCAGCGGATCGACGACTGGAACGCCCTGGATACCGCCCTGCTGCGCCGCTACGTGGCCAGCCGGCACCAGGCAGGTCTGTCCGGGCGCAGCTTGCAGCGCGAACTCAGCGCGGTGCGCAGCCTGTATCACTACCTGATCCGCGAACGCCGCTGCCGGCACAACCCGGCACTCGACCTGCGCGCGCCGAAAGCAGCGCGCAAGCTGCCACGCCTGCTGGATGCCGACCTCACCACGCAACTGCTCAACGACGACGGCGACGACGACTGGCTGGCGGTGCGCGACCACGCCATGCTCGAGCTGTTCTATTCCTCCGGCCTGCGCCTGTCGGAGCTGGCCGGGCTGAATATTGACCAGCTCGACCTCACCGAGGGTGAGGTGCGGGTGCTCGGCAAGGGCAACAAGACCCGGCTGTTGCCGGTCGGACGCATGGCCCGCGAGGCGCTGCGCCGCTGGCTCAAGGTGCGCCCGACGGTGCCGGATGCCAGCCAGCCGGTATTCGTTGGCATGCAGGGGCGTCGGTTGACGCCGCGGGCGATCCAGCAGCGGGTACGGCGCTATGGTATCGAGCACATCGGCCAGCATCTGCATCCGCACATGCTGCGCCACTCCTTCGCCAGCCACCTGCTGGAATCCTCGGGCGACCTGCGCGCGGTGCAGGAGTTGCTCGGGCATGCCGATATCAGCACCACCCAAGTGTACACTCACCTCAACTTCCAGCATCTGGCCGAGGTGTACGACCGCGCGCACCCCCGTGCCAGACGCAAGTCCGACGACTGACCCGCGAGCCCGAGATGATTCAACTGCTGACCTTCGATCTGGACAACACCCTGTGGGAAACCGAGACGGTAGTCGTCGCGGCCGAGCAGACCCTGCTGCAATGGCTGGACCGCCACGCCCCGCGCTTCACCCAGCAGCTCGATGGCGACGCCCGGCGCGCGCTGCGCAAGGAGGTGCTGGCGGCAGACCCCGCGCTGCGTCACCGGGTCACCGCACTGCGTATCACGGTGCTGGAGCACGGCCTGCGCAAGGCCGGCTACAGCGCCGAGCAGGCCGCCGAACTGGCGCAGGCGGGATTCGAGGTATTTCTCGAGGCACGCCATGCGCTGACCTTCTTCCCGCACTGCGAGCCGCTGCTGGAGGAGCTGTCACGCCACTACCAGTTGGCGACCATCTCCAACGGCAATGCCGATGTGCGCCGCCTGGGACTGGAAAAGTATTTCAGGATCATCATCTCCGCCGATGAGATCGGCCTGAGCAAACCTGATCCGGCACCGTTTCTCGCCGCCCTGGAACGGGCCGGCGTGGAGCCACAGCAGGCGCTGCACATCGGCGATCATCCGGTGGATGATATCCAGGGCGCGCGCGGTGTCGGCCTGCATACCCTGTGGTTCAATCGGCTGGGGCTGGAATGGTCGGGCGCCGAGCGCCCACATGGCGAGGTGCGCTGCCTGAGCGAGATTCCCGACTGGCTGAAGAACTACCGGGGCTAACGCAAAGGGCCCGCCCGAAGGCAGGCCCTTTGCCTACAGCGATACCTCAGATGGGTCGACTGCCGTACTTGCCTTCCGGCTTCTTCGGCGGGTCTCCCAGGGCGTTGTTGTCGACCTCCTGGACCTTGCCACCACGGGCCAGGAACTCCTCCATCTGCCGCGCCAGCATTTCCCGCTCACGCGCCTTGGCCTCGATGGACGCACCTTCCAGGGCATCATCCTGGGCCGCCGCCTTCTTACGCGGCTTTACCGCCGGCTCGTCATCGACTTCCATTTCATCGGCTTCGTCAACGACGCTGTTGTCTACTTCTTCGTCCTGCAAGTCATCATCTTCGATATCGTCTGCGCTCATGGCGTTCCTCCGCGTGAAAACTTGGCTATATATAGCGCAACAGAGCGATTTGAAAAGGGGGAAGGGAAAATTTTACTGGATGTCGCCCGCCCTCCGCGGGCGGGGCGCGGGCATGGCGGCGCTCAGAGGTCGTACAGACGGCCGCATTGCTCGGCCAGGCGGCGCGTTTCGCCCTCCTCCATGGCCAGCACATTACGCATCAGCTCGGCCGCTGCAGGGATAGCGGCACGACCGGTCATTGAGGTATAGACCTCGATCAGCTGGCCATGCAGCTCGAACACCTGCTCGCTGATCTCATCGAAGGATTTGCCGGCGAAGGTGAGCTCCCAGCGCGCCCGGGGCGGTACGTTTTCACCGATATGCTCGTACAGCCAGGTCCTGCTTTCGGCCTTGCCGGCCCGGGCGCGGAACTGGTCCACGGTTCTGGCCATGTCGCGCTCATGGCCGGCAATGTACTCCATCAGCCAGCGGCTGCGCTGGTCAGTGGCGGCAGTGATCGCCTGCTCCAGGCGATCGGCAATGACCGCATGCGCTTCGCTGGTCCATTGCAACAGGTAGTCATAGGTCTCAGCCTGCATGAGTATCTCCCTGGTGATTGGCTCGGGTCCTGCTTTGGACTACAGGCAGCACCGCAAGTTTGCAGTTTCTCGCCAGACAGCAATAGCGGAACCCGGAAATGCAAACAGGGCGCCGAAGCGCCCTGTTACAACCCGAATGAAGGGTTATTTCTTGCCGGCGGTGAACTCGGGATAGGCTTCCATCCCGCACTCAACCAGATCGACCCCGACGTACTCTTCCTCCGCGGAGATACGGATGCCCATCACTGCCTTGAGGATGCTCCAGACCACCAGGCTGGCGATGAAGATCCAGCCGAAGATCGCGATCACACCCAGCAGTTGACTGCCGAAGCTGGCATCAGCGTTGGTCAGCGGTACCGCCAACACACCCCAGATACCTGCGGAACCGTGGGCGGAGATGGCACCCGCCGGGTCATCCAGCTTCAGGCGATCCAGCGCCAGCACACTCAGCACCACGATCACCCCACCGACAGCACCGATCAGCACGGCAGACAGCGCCGACGGCGACAGCGGGTCAGCGGTGATCGATACCAGGCCGGCCAGGGCACCGTTGAGCACCATGGTCAGGTCGGTCTTGCCGAACATGATCCGCGAAGTGATCAACGCCGCGATCAGGCCACCAGCCGCTGCCAGGTTGGTGTTGACCATCACCTGCGCCACGTTGTTGGCCGAATCGATGTCGGAGATCTTCAGCTCGGAGCCGCCATTGAAGCCGAACCAGCCCATCCACAGGATGAAGATACCCAGGGTGGACAGCGCCAGGTTGCTGCCGGGAATGGCATTGATCTGCCCGTTGGGACCATACTTGCCCTTACGCGCACCCAGCAGGATCACCCCGGCCAATGCCGCAGCGGCACCCGCCATGTGGACGATACCGGAACCGGCGTAGTCGGAGTAACCGATGCCGTCCAGCCAGCCGCCACCCCAGCTCCAGGCGCCCTGGATCGGGTAGATGAAGCCGGTCATGACCACTGCGAAGGCGAGGAAGGCCCACAGGCGCATACGCTCGGCAACGGCCCCCGACACAATCGACATGCAAGCTCCAGCAAACACGATCTGGAAGAAGAAGTCGGCACGATTGGAGTAGTAGGGTGCGTCATCTGCGCCAGTCATGGCGTCGGCGACACTGTTTTCACCACCGATCAGAAACCCCAGGCTCGGGAACACCGCACCGTCGGACGAATACATGATGTAATAGCCGACCAGCAGGTACATCACCGAAGCGATGGCGAACAGCGAGATGTTCTTGGCAAGGATTTCAGCGGTGCTCTTGGTGCGTACCAAACCGGCTTCCAGCATGGCGAAACCACAAGCCATCCACATTACCAGTACGGCACACACCAGAAAGTAGAACGTATCAAGTGCGTACTTGATCTGTACGATATCTTCCATCACTAAGCCCCCCAGATAGGCTTTTGGATTTACTGCATTATTTGAAACGAAGCGTCAGATGGCGTCAGTGCCCGTCTCGCCCGTCCTGATCCGGATGGCCTGCTCCAGCGCCACGACGAAGATCTTGCCGTCACCGATCTTGCCGGTGTTGGCCGCCTTGGTGATGGCTTCGATGACGCGATCGAGCATGTCGTCGCCGATGGCCACTTCGATTTTCACCTTGGGCAGGAAGTCCACCACGTATTCCGCGCCGCGATACAGCTCGGTATGGCCCTTCTGCCGGCCAAACCCCTTGACCTCGGTGACAGTGATGCCTTGAACGCCTATCTCGGAAAGTGACTCCCGAACGTCGTCCAGCTTGAATGGCTTGATTACAGCCGTTACTAATTTCATCTTCGATACTCCCGTTAGATGGACTGCCCTGGGGGACAGGACAAGTCTATGCCGAGTTAAGGCCTTTTAAAATCGGACTTTGCTCCTATCGCTCTGATAAACCAGATATATATCGCTCTGGTGGTTGCCATCAGCGATCACCACTGGCCCTGTCGCTGCTTCCGAATGAGCACCCGATCACAGTTCTGGCACGGCGCGGCGGCGACCCGAACCAACTGGCCAGCGCTAGTCAGTGCATTGCAGAAAACCTGCCACTTTTAGCTTTTTTGTTTGATTTCAATTAATTACAGAAACGCAGGCGTTTTTGCTGCGCACCTGCCAGCGACAGCGCGCACCATCGCAGTGCAATCGTGATGCTCTTGTGTGCCAGCACGGGGCGCCACAGCCGGTTTTGCGGTTGGGGCCATGGCGCTGCGGATGCTAGACTCGCCACAGCAAAACCGGCCCAGGCCGGTTTCTCAGCCATCGGGAACGGAAGTACAGGCATGCTGCACAAAGTCTTGATTGATACCCTAGGCAACCAGGCCGCGCGCCTGCTCAACAATGATCACGGCCTGCCCGCCGCGGACATCGAGAAGCAGTTGAAGGCCCTGATCAACAGTGCCCTGGCCAAGCTGGACGTGGTCAGCCGGGAGGAGTTCGAGACTCAGCAGGCGGTCCTGCTGCGCACCCGCGAACGCCTGGAAGCGCTGGAGAAACGGGTAGCGGAGCTGGAGAGCAAACCCTGAACCGCGCCTGCAGCAGACAGGCGATCAAGGAGTGATCGATGTCCCTGGCGATTGTCCACAGTCGCGCCAAACTGGGTATCCAGGCGCCGCCGGTTACCGTTGAAGTGCACCTGGCCAATGGCATGCCCAGCCTGACCCTGGTCGGCCTGCCGGAAACCGCCGTGCGGGAAAGCAAGGACCGGGTACGCAGCGCCCTGCAGAATGCCCGCCTGGACTTTCCCAGCCTCAAGCGCATCACCATCAACCTGGCGCCCGCCGATCTGCCCAAGGAAGGCGGGCGCTTCGATCTGGCCATCGCCCTCGGGCTGCTGGCGGCCAGTGGGCAGATCCCCGCCGGCAGCCTGCAGGACTGCGAAGTGCTGGGCGAGCTGGCGCTATCCGGTGAGTTGCGCCCGGTACAGGGCGTGCTGCCGGCAGCCCTGGCCTGTCGTGACCAGCAGCGCACCCTGCTGCTGCCCCAGGCCAACGCCGCCGAGGCGGCGCTGGTACCCGGGGTGAACATCATTGCCGCCACGCACCTGCTGCAGTTGTGCGAGCACCTGCGCGGTGAGCAACCTTTGCCGCCAGTCGAGTCCGGAGTGCGCCCGCCGCCAGCCGCGCCAGTCGCCGACCTGGCCGAGGTGCAGGGCCAGGCCCAGGCCAAGCGCGCGCTGATCGTCGCCGCCGCCGGCTCGCACAATTTGCTGCTGTTCGGCCCGCCGGGCACCGGCAAGACCCTGTTGGCCAGCCGTCTGCCCGGTATCCTGCCGGCACTGGCGGAAGATGAGGCGCTGGAAGTGGCGGCGATTCAATCGGTATGCGGTCGCGACCAGTTGGATAGCTGGCCGGTACGGCCATTTCGTGCGCCCCATCATGGTGCATCGGCGGCGGCACTGGTCGGCGGTGGCAGCCAGCCACGACCCGGCGAGATCAGCCAGGCGCACCATGGCGTGCTGTTTCTCGACGAGTTGCCCGAATTCGATCGCAAGGTGCTGGAAATGCTTCGCGAACCACTGGAGTCGGGCATCATCCATATCGCCCGCGCCCGCGAGCAGCTGACCTTTCCCGCCCGATTCCAGCTGATCGCCGCGATGAACCCCTGCCCCTGCGGTTACCAGGGCGATCCCTCGGGGCGCTGCCATTGTACAGCGGAGCAGATACAGCGCTACCGCGGCAAGCTCTCCGGCCCGTTGCTGGACCGCATCGACCTGCATCTGGCCATGCACAACGAAGCTTTCAGCCTCACCGGCCACAACCAGGACAAGCCCGACAGCCGCGAGGCCGCCGCCCTGGTAGCCCGCGCCCGCGATCATCAACTGCAGCGCCAGGGTTGCCTGAATGCACACCTGGATCTGGCCGCGGTGCGCCAGCACTGTGCGTTGCAGCAGGAGGATGCAGCCTGGCTGGAACAGGCGGTGGAACGGTTGGGGTTATCGCGCCGGGCAGCCCACCGGGCGTTGAAGGTGGCGCGTACCCTGGCCGATCTGGAAGGCGGCGCCAGGATCGGTCGTGCGCATCTGGCCGAAGCGTTGCAGTACCGACAGCTGGACAGGCAACCGCTCAGTTGAGGCTGACCACCTTGGCACTGCTGCTGAGTACGTCATCACGGCCCATGCTGTAGGCATCGGCGAAATAGCACAGCTCGGCGAACGGCAGCGCCGGGCTGATGAAGAAGCCCTGGATCTGGTCACAACCGAGCCCGCGGAGGGTTTCCATCTGCGCCCGCAGCTCGACACCCTCGGCCACCACCTCCAGCCCCAGGCTGTGCCCCATGTCGATCATGGCAGCCACCAGACGCCGGTCCGCCGGGCAATCGACGATACCGCGCACGAAGCTGCGGTCGAGCTTGAGCAGGTTGATCGGCAGGCTGTGCAGGTGCACGAACGAGGAAAAGCCGGTGCCGAAGTCATCCAGCGAGAAGCGTACGCCCAGGCCGGTCATGCCGGCCATGGCCATCTGCACCTGTTCGGGGCGCTGCATGACCGCGGTTTCGGTCAGTTCGAACTCGAGCATCCGCGGGTCGATGCCGGTCTTCTGTATCAGGCGCTCGACCGTCGCCAACAGGCGGCTGTCGAGGAACTGGCGAAAGGACATGTTCACCGCCACGTTCAGATGCAGGCCTCGGCGCTGCAGGATACGCAGGTCGTGACAGGCACGGGCGATCACCCAGTAGCCCATCGGCACGATCAGGCCGGTCTCCTCGGCCAGCGGAATGAACTCGTTGGGCGCCAGCAGGCCACGCTCTGGATGACGCCAGCGAATCAGCCCCTCGACCCCGACGATCTTGCCGCTGCGCAGCTCCACGCGCGGCTGATAGTGCAACTCCAGCTCGTTGTGCCGCAGCGCCCGGCGCAGCTGCATCTCGAACTCGATCTGGTTGTGCGCCTGCAGGTTGATGCGCTCGTCGTAGAAATGGTAGCTGCAACCGGACTGGCTCTTGGCTTGCTGCATCGCCAGGTTGGCATGCAGCAGCAGGCTGTCGACCGTCTGCCCGCCCTCGGGGAAGGTGGCAATACCGATACTCGAGCCCAGCAACAGGCTATCGCCGCCAGCCTCGAACGGTTCGGTCAGTTCGCCGACGACCTTCTTCACCACATGCATCAGGTTACCGGCGTTGGCGTAGTCCTCGACGATCACGGTGAACTCGTCGCTGCCCATCCGCCCCACCGTATCGGTGGTACGCAGTACCGCGCGCAGGCGGTCGGCGACCTGGCGGATGATCGCATCCCCGGCATTATGGCCGAGACTGTCGTTCACATGACTGAAGTTGTCCAGGTCCAGCGACAGCACCGCCAGCGGCTGGTTGCCGCGTACGGCGCGCTGCATGCTGTGCTTGAGGCGATCCTGCAGCATCTGCCGATTGCAGCAGCCGGTCAGGGGATCGTCGTTGGAGGCGCGGGCCAGGGCATCATGCAATTGCCGGCGTTCGCTGGCATAGCGCAGGCAGCGCAGCAGCTCCGGCGTATCCGCGTGGCGATCGATGCTGTCCACCACACCCGGCGGCAAGGCCGCGGCTGCCGGGCCCGAGGTCAGGCCCACCACTGGCACCGGGCAATGCTCGGGCACCGGCAGGAAGTCCGGCCCGGCCAGAATCACCGTGCCGGACTCGACACCCAACAGCGCACTCGCCTGTGGCCAGTCCGATACGCTCTCCACGGCCGGGGCACCGCCCGCCAGCAGACGCGCAGCCAGCTGCGCAGCCGCCGCACCGTCCCCCAGCAATACAATCCGTTGCAATGGCCTGTCAACGTACAATTCTCACCCTCGCCTCAGGCATGATATCAATTCGCATTATGTCCAGCGTAGCCCTGGGCTATGGTGCTGTCGAGCGTTTCAGCGCAGGGGGCAGCATACCCTATGCTAGAATCGCACGCCCAGTCCTGCGTGAGGTCAATGTGTCGCAACTCAATCCCCGTCAACAGGAAGCAGTCCACTATATCAGCGGACCCCTGCTTGTATTGGCTGGTGCCGGTAGCGGCAAGACCAGTGTGATCACCCGCAAGATCGCCTATCTGGTCAAGGAATGCGGTATCCGCGCGCAGAATATCGTCGCCGTCACCTTCACCAACAAGGCCGCACGGGAAATGAAGGAGCGCGTCAGCTCCCTGCTGCGCGGCGCCGAAGGCCGCGGCCTGACCGTGTCCACCTTCCACAACCTGGGATTGAACATCATCCGCAAGGAGCACCAGCGCCTGGGCTACAAACCCGGCTTCTCGATCTTCGACCAGAATGACGCCCAGGCCCTGATCAACGACCTGATGCACAAGGACTACGGTGCCGACGATGGCGCCGACGGCATACAGGCGCAGATCTCGGCGTGGAAGAACGACCTGATCACCCCCGAGGAAGCGCTGGCCCATGCCAAGACGCCTCAGCAGCAGACCGCCGCCAGCGTCTACATGCATTACAACCGCACGCTCAAGGCCTACAACGCAGTCGACTTCGACGACCTGATCCTGATCCCGGTACTGCTGTTCCGCGACCATCCCGACGTGCTGGAAAAATGGCAATTCCGTATCCGCTACATGCTGGTCGACGAGTACCAGGACACCAACGCCAGCCAGTACCTGCTGGTCAAGATGCTGGTCGGCAACCAGGCCCGCTTTACCGTGGTCGGCGATGACGACCAGTCGATCTACGCCTGGCGCGGCGCCCGCCCGGAAAACCTGGCGCTGCTCAAGGAGGACTTCCCCGCGCTCAAGGTGGTGATGCTGGAGCAGAACTACCGCTCCACCAGCCGCATCCTCAAGGCGGCCAATACCCTGATCGCCAACAACCCGCACGTGTTCGAGAAACAACTGTGGAGCGAGTTGGGCTATGGCGATCCGATCCGCGTGATCCGCTGCCGCAACGAGGACGCCGAAGCCGAGCGGGTGGCGACCGACATCCAGAACCTGCATCTGAAACACCGCATTCCGTGGAAGGAGGTGGCCATCCTCTATCGCGGCAACCACCAGGCACGGCTGATCGAACTCAAGCTGCAGCACCACCAGATCCCCTATCACCTGTCCGGCGGCACCAGCTTCTTCAGCCGCCAGGAGGTCAAGGACCTGATGTCCTACTTCCGCCTGCTGGTCAACCCGGACGACGACAACGCCCTGCTGCGGGTGATCAACGTGCCGCGCCGGGAAATCGGCCCAGCCACCCTGGAAAAGCTCGGCACCTACGCCAACCAGCGCGGCGTCAGCATGTTCGCCGCCTGCGGCGAAACCGGCCTGACCGAACATATGGAGCCACGCTACCGCGAACGCCTGCAACGCTTCGCCAGCTGGCTGGAGCGCGTACGCCAGCAGTGCGCCCAGCAGGAGCCCATCGCTGCCCTGCGCAGCATGGTCATGGATCTGGATTACGAGAACTGGATACGCCAGAACTGCTCCAGCGACGAGATCGCCGCCAAGCGCATGGGCAACGTCTGGTTCCTGCTCGACTCGCTGAAAACCACCATGGAGCGGGACGAAACCGGCGAGACCACCTTCGAGGATGCCATCGCCAAGCTGGTGCTGCGCGACATGCTCGAACGCCAGGAAGAGGAAGAGGACGCCGACCGCGTACAGCTGATGACCATGCACGCCTCCAAGGGCCTGGAATACCCCCACGTCTACGTGATGGGCATGGAGGAGGAAATCCTCCCGCACCGCTCCAGCATTGAGGCCGACAGCGTCGATGAGGAGCGTCGCCTGGCCTACGTGGCCATCACCCGCGCCAAGCGCAACCTGACCTTCACCTTCGCCGCCCGCCGCCGCCAGTTCGGCGAAATCATCGACTGCCTGCCCAGCCGCTTTCTCGACGAACTGCCCAGCGAAGACCTGGAATGGGAAGGCACCGAGGACGTACCAGTGGAACAGAAGCAGGCCCGTGGCAATACCGCACTGGCGGATATCCGCAGCATGCTCGGCCGTTAACGCCTCACCTCAACGAAAAAAGCCATCCCGCAGGATGGCTTTTTCTTGCACCAGACCGGTATCAGAGACCAGACATATGCTGGATGGCAGCGAGGATCTCGTCATCCGAGCAGTCACCACAGGTGCCCTTGGGCGGCATGGCGCCTTTACCGGCAATGGCCGACTGCACCAGCGCATCCATATCGCCAACCGCGGACAGGTGCTCCTGCCAGGCGGCGGTATCACCGGTTTTCGGCGCGTTCAACAGACCGGTGCTGTGGCAGGCGGTGCAGTACTGACCATATACCGCCTCACCACTACGGCCGGCACCGGCAGCAGCGGCGCCACCTGCGGCAGGCGCAGCGGCTACGGCATTGGCGCATTCCTCACCAGCCAGGCAGACGGTACCGTAGGGCTTGATGCGCTCGGCAATGGCCTCGTCCGTGGTTGCAAAGGAGCTACCGGCAATAAGGGCAAGCGCGGCGGCAGAGGCAGCCAGCAATTTTTTCACAATCGTCACTTATACATCCTCATCATGGCTATAGGTATGAGCCCAAGTACAGTGCCCGGACAATTGCGCGAGTATACCGGTAAACCCATATACGGCAAAACAGCAACCGTGCGCAGCGACAAGGCGTCGCACCCCGGGCGGCCAGACAGCGAACCGCCGCATTGTAGCGAAAGCATGGACGAATGGCTCATCTATGGGTATCATGCCGCGCTTACGCACCCGTAGCTCAGCTGGATAGAGTACTGCCCTCCGAAGGCAATACTCATCGACTTGAACCCCGGTGCGGCTAAGTGTCAGAATGCAGCGTTTCTTCTATAACGCACCCGTAGCTCAGCTGGATAGAGTACCGCCCTCCGAAGGCGGGGGTCACAGGTTCGAATCCTGTCGGGTGCGCCATTCCCCTTTAAAATCAACAACTTACATCCTGACCACCCTGTTTTCATGGGTCCAAAATCTCTGATCACATAAAATAAGTACTCATTTTCTTCTTTCAACCAGAACACTCCCCGTGACACCTGCCCCAAACTGATAAAAATCAGCTGAAAATGCCCTGTGTCCAAAATGTGTCCATTCTGTGGCCGCGTATTTTTTTGCCCTGTCGTCGTCTTGGCGGTTTTGAGTATTGCCCTCAAAACCCACCGCGATACAAATGGCCACCGAGTATTGACCGCTTCACAGCAAAACCTACGCACAGTCACCCGTAAACTTATTTTACACCCCCAGTCTCCTGTCTCACGCCGGCATGATGCCATAACTGTTTACTACTAAGATGGACACCGACTGGATGGCGACCCTCAAACCCGATGTCACACAGCGTTTAAAAGCCTTAGAGCTGATTGCTCTCTGGCAAGGGCGCCTGGTCACCAATAGACTCAGTGACTGGTACGGCATCAGTCGCCAGCAGGCCCCAGGTCGCCTTTGATGCAGGAGCCAAGCGCGTGGTCCTGCCCAATATCCCGGCGGAGCTGTTCACCAAGTTTCAGACGCCCTTCTATGCCGATCCGGTGGATGCGGTGATGGAGGTGCTTGGGGCAGACTGAGCGGACGGGCTACTGCGACGGCTGGTTTTGTAGAGCCTGGTATGGATTGAGGTATGGGCTATCAAGCTCATACCCCTTATAAGAAGTAGGTAACCGACGAGTCTCCTCACAGCGCGGGGCTTACACTTACCAATAGAACTTAGCTGTACAGCTGCCTACTGTTCCTGCGGTTCATCCTGAAGCTCGAACAAATCCCCTACCTCGCACTCCAGATACCTGCATAGCGCCTCGATCACATCGAGGTCCACACGTGTCGCCGTCTCGTGATAGAGCCGCGTAATCGTCCCGCGATTGATGCCGGTATCCCTGGCAACGTCAACAAGTTTCAGCTTTCTAGCGCCCATCAATGTGGACAGGTGGCACTTGATCATGTCCCGAATAAACCCATTTTGATCTGTAGGAGAACAAAAAAGCTTGCAAAAGATCTTTTAATGCTCATAATGGTCTGCAGGAGGGCATTTTGACCATCAAAGCATCGTTATGCCCTTCAACAGAAAACCATAGCAAAGGACACAGTCTATGTCACAGCTTTATCTCACTACAGAAGAACTGGCCGCCCGTATCAAATATGACGCCCGGACCATTCGTGAACGTCTGAAGGACTCAGTATTGCTGGAAGGCAAGCATTACTTCCGCCCTTTTGGTGGCCGGAAGATTTTGTACATCTGGGAGACGATAGAGCAGGACATGCTCTGTTACTCGAACCAACAAGCTATTGGCATTCCAATGGCTAGTGGAGGTGTCTGCCATGGGTAAGATCGTTGCACGGCCGGAAAACAATAAGCTGTTCTTCGATTTCCGCTACAAGGGCAAACGCTGCCGCGAGCAGACCTTGCTCAGCGATACACCTGCCAACCGGCGCAAGCTTGAAGGCATCCTGAAGAAGCTCGAGGCTGAAATTACACTCGGGACGTTCGAGTACGCCAACTATTTTCCGGACAGCCCGAATGCTGAAAAACTGGCAGTGAGCTCAGGGCATCAGCCAGCAAAGACGGTAACGCCACTCTTCAGCGAGTTCAGCGATATCTGGTTTGCGGAGATGGATATTCAGTGGCGCCGGTCCCACAGCGACACTATCGCTGGGACCCTGCGTAATTACATTCTCCCCGAGTTTGGGGAAAAAGAGGTCGGCTGCATCACAAAGGCAGAGATTCTGACATTTCGGTCCTCACTCGCCAAAGTTACGAACCGAAGTGGCAAAACTCTATCAGCGACGCGAATCAACCATATCATGACGCCATTGCGCATGATCCTGAATGAGGCAGCCAACCGATACAATTTTAGCTCACCCTACGTGGGAATAAAATCGCTGAAAGTTCCGCGGGTAGACGTGGAGCCTTTTACTCTGGAGGAGGTCGGTAGAATCATTGCTGCAGTACGATCGGACTTCAAAAACTACTACACCGTTCGTTTTTTCACCGGCATGCGTACCTCTGAGATCGACGGTCTGCAGTGGAAATACGTCGATTTTGAACGACGCCAGATCTTGGTCCGCGAGGCGTGGGTAAAGGACGAGCTGGTGTACACAAAAAATGACGGCTCGTTCAGAACGATCGACATGTCCGGCCCCGTGTATGAGGCACTGCTCGACCAGCGAAAAGCGACCAAACAGCACGCGTTTGTATTCTGTACCAGCAACGGCAGACCGCTATCCCACCGTAATGTGACTCAACGGATCTGGCACCCCCTGCTGCGACACCTGGGCCTGAATGTCCGTCGCCCCTATCAGACTCGCCACACTGCGGCGACGCTATGGCTGGCTGCTGGCGAGGCTCCTGAATGGATTGCCAGGCAGATGGGGCACACCACCACTGAAATGCTGTTTCGCGTGTATTCGCGCTACGTGCCGAACCTCACTCGGCGCGACGGTAGTGCGTTCGAGAATCTGTTGCTGGCTCATATGAAAACGGAGGTGCTGGATGAAACTTGTTAACTCAGGCAGTAATGTCACCACGCTGGATACCACTCTATCCCAACGCCAAGACCAGTTCCTGCACAACCTGACTTTGTCTTTGACAGCAGGTTTGGAAAACCCCTTCGGGGCCGAGCTGGTTGCCCTGATCGGTAGTGGTCATGAACGAACCAACCGAGAGGCTGTAGCCACCTGGGTCAGGTTCAGGCGTCATGAAATTTTCACTATGCGATTGGAGGGGATCAACCCGCTGGAGAGTCTCCGGGCGCAGCTCCTGACGCGGATTGAATTGGAGCAGGTCTGGCAATAAACCTGAAGCGGAGCGCCCAGCTCTACATAAGGCTGAATCCGCGCATGCGCGGATTCAGCCTTTCGTCCTAGCGATTCTGAAACTTGAGTCTCTTGGTTCGAATAAAGTTTGCTGACACCCCCAGGCTTGCCGCGATCTTCGCATCTGAAACCTTACCAAACAGGTCCTCGATCTCTGGCGTGATCTCTGGCATCGGTGCTTTGTAGGCTGGGATACCCAGGGCATATCGTTTTTTTCTGACCGGGAACTGGGTTGTACCCAGCACAGCCGCCACATCGGTATCAGGCATAGTACCGAGAAGGGCCAACGTCTCCTCGGTCCAAACTACTGCCAGCTCCTTAAAATTCCCGCCCCGCTCCCCCACAGGTTCTCGGATTCGTTTACTCTCCCGAACCTGTTTTATGTGTTTTTTGGGGTAATTTAGCAGCCTAGATAACCTATGGTCGGTGTGCACCCCTAATAGGGGCTCCAGCTCCGCAGGCGCGGGCTTAACTGGCGCCTTCCAAGCTGCAATGCCCAGACTTTTCCGATACCTCCTGACCGTGGTCGCCCCTACACCAAACTGGCGAGCAATTTCGCGGTCACTGATTTTTCCTACCTGTTTTTTCCAATCACACATATAGAGAGCCCTCCTCAGGGGTTACGGCGGTTTCACCGCCACTCTCTAGATAATGGAATTCCGAAATCCCCAAATTCGGGGGTTAGGGCGCGGCTGCTGATATTCCAGGCCAGCCGCTATGAGGTTCAGATTCTGAAATGCCAATCGATTGAGGCCGCCAGTAGGAGATACCGCAGTCCAGATCCCGAGTGGTACGCCGCATCACCCTCCTCTGTATGCAGCGTGACCCTGATGCCCAGGCGATGATTCGTGACTGATTTGCTCTCTGGCGCCTGCTGCAAAAAGCTGGCTTTGATACCGAGCACCTTCCGCCAGTATCGCTGTGTCCGTACAGGCGTATCCTGATCGTAGGTAATCAACTCGATCTGTGAACGCTGGAAGCCAATTGACTGCAACAGCCACAAGTAATCCTGCGCATAGACCTCATCCTGATCTCTGTAAAACCTCAGCGTCGTATCCGTCGACCAAACTCGCTCGACAAAAAAATCTATGACCCGGTTTGCCCGCTCTCCCTCCTCGCTCTCGAGCAGTTCATATAGCCGCTGAGCGTGATCCGCCAGCATCTCTCGACCACCCGTTTTGGGAGGGCTGGGCATAAGTTGCCTATCCTGCCCGTCAGCGTGTGGGGATTTTCTCACTCGGTGGCGCTTGCCCTTTTCTCCGAGGTCTCGTATATGACGAGCCCGCTCAATCATCTGCTCTCGATCAGCCGCTGAAAACTCGAAACCGTCCAGATTGACGCTGCGACCGGTAGCCTCTGCATAGGAAACGTATGACAGCAGGGCCTCAATCCGCATGATGCGCTGTATGGCCCAGTTTCCATCAGGACGGACCTGCGCCCGCGCATTTTGGCGCTTTATCTACCGATGCTCTTTCCTCAGCTGCCTGAGCAGTGGCACACGGCCGATAATATTCAGCATGTAATCGCGTTGAGCCGTCGCATCAGCCAAACTGCCGGTTTTTTTAGGCACAGTTACCCGACCGAGAATAGCCACATTGTGCGCCGTGAACCGCCACGCCTCAGGATTCCATTGCCAACTGGCGGCCGCCAGCATCGGCATGCTGTGGATATAATGCAGGAGAGTTGTTTTAGGGCTGACGTGCCCCAGGACCTCGCTGACATGGTGCAAAATCTTTCGGGTCGGACTACCTACAGCAGCCAGTTCGAGCCTGGGTTGGCCAGGGTTTCCGCATAGCCAGGCGCGGGTCTGCTCGAGATCGTCAAAAAACATGTCAACGGGCATCCCATATACCTGTCGCATCGTCCTCAGCAGCAGCCAGGTTGCACAGGAGTGGCGCAAATGGTGGTAGCTCACCTCCTCGTTCCCCGTGACTGCACGCATGGCCTGATGTATTGCCGGGAGAATTGCCTCTTCACTGATCCACTGCGTTCTGAACTCCGGTATGCAGAACAGGTACTCAGAAAATTTTTGTCTCTTCTCCTCCTCCATCCTCTCGCGATACCACGCCTTCAGGATCTCCAGCTCGTCTGGGCTCAGCAGTATGTGTACGGGCAGACGCCGCGTGGCTTTTCGAGTTTTCAGGCCGCGCTGGGCGTGAGGCCTGACGAGCAGATCCACATCCAGTTGGAGGTCATTGATTTCCTGCCCTGACAATTGTCGCTTGCCCTTATGACGGCGCCGGACCCGCTCTGCGATCTGCTCCGGTAACAGGGACACATGCAAATCCTGTAGGCGCAGTTTCAGGGCTTCATTGCGGCGCAGCCCCAATCGGAACCCCAAAATTATAAAAACCTGCACGGCTGTGACGAGCCGGGGCGAGCGAAAGGCCAGCTTTGAGGTGGTCAGCGACTGCAGCACCTGCTGGTACTGCTCTTCGCTTAGAATTCTGGCATCAACTCGCGTGAGGCCCTTCGAAATACCCAGCTGGGAATAGGCACTGATGGGCGGCAGGCCGTGATTGCGGTGCAGGTAGTGATGAAACTCGTAGAGACCCCTAGCCGTTTTTTGGCGCCTGCTGTCAGTCGGCTGAATCTCCAGAATACCCTCGTAAATAGCCTCGAGAGCGTCGTATTCGAGTTCGAAGACTTCAAAACTATCCAACTGTGAGACCAGTCCAAGCCCCACGAGCCTCACGTAGTTGGCGATGCTGGCACGGCCTTGGGCTTCTCCATAGGCGGAGGACCCATTAACCATATAGGCGGCCCATGCGCGCACCAGACTAATCAGAGAATCTTGGTCGTCAGGGCCTTGAAGAGGGCTCACACTCCCGCTACGCACCTCTGTGCACAATGTCTGGACCCACTCCGGGACGTCTTCCTTAACCTTTCTACCCTTTTGGGGGTCGTCATAGGTCCCTTTCGGATCAATCTGATCAAAGCGGCCGAAGATGCTCCCCCATGAAGTCGGTCGCAGCGAGTGAGACACAACCCCTCGGCTGGCATACTGGATCTGTAACTGGGGCAGATTAAAGTTCAACTCAAGACGGATCAGGCCCAACATATCATTAAGGCTGCGCGGCTGATCAGCCTTGGTGACATCCACATAATCCAACAGGCGGTTCACACAGTAGATGAGCGCGCCTTTGTGGTGGGAGTCGACTGCCCAGTCTTGGATTTCCTCGAGGTTCGCCGTCAGGAGCGCCATCGTTGCCGGATCAGGAAACCATTGACGGTATTCACTCTTGGTCTCTGTAACAGGCAGTGTCAGACGCACCTCAGGCACGCCTGCCATGTAGTTGATGTCTTGAGGTTTTACCTTGATCAGGGCATTGAGCTGCTCCATATCCAGCAGCCCCCCGCCGTAAGCCGCACGCAGCAGCAGAAGGCCGATTCGAGCACGTGTATCCAGACCAAAATTCAGTCGGGTGGGGTAGATCTCATGCTCCGGCAACCTCAACCCGCGTTGCAGCCCAGTAATGACTGCATGGCTACGCCTGACCTGGTCGGGCGAATAATCAACCGGGTTGATCGGATTAGGCTGACGCTCGACTCTCAGAGCAACACGCGCCAGCGGACACTGCGGAACATTCTGCTGGACACGAGTTGTAATCTCTCGCAGTGCGTTTCGCAGCAGGTGAGTAGACAGGCCTGCCTCAAGCGCGCGGACCTGCTCTACTGTCACACTTGCCAGTGGAGCCCTCCCCAAAAGCCAGTGCCCGAGATCTGATTCTGCCTCGCTGATGTGCTGTCTCAGCTCTCCGCGGGCCTTACTCCACTCCTCCTTTTCGCCAGAACGGCTGGACCACAACCACTCCACCTGCTCTTCGTTCAGTTGTGGGTACATCATGCATCCCCCCAGCGTTTAGCCATCACCGACCAACCCAGTTCGCTCATGAAGGGCACGAGGTACTGGTCCAGCGTTCGCATGTACGTGGCAGGACAAAAAGTGGCAAAAGCGTCTTGCGGTTCCTCCCCCCTAAGCCAGTGCCCCATATAGGCGGACAACACTTCACCGGGACAGCCACGCTCAAATAGTTCAGTCCTTACCAACTTGCGGAAAGCGTTGACCCTGTGCGGCGTATAGCCCTCAACGAGCTGCATATGATCAAAAATGACACCTGGTCTGATTGGCTCCCGGAGAATACGATCTGCATCCAGCGACAGGAAAAACCCGTGCGTCCAGCGTTCATCCGGGTCGGACGCTAGGTACCCGGTCAGCTGACGCTCAGTTTCACGACAATGCTCCTCATAACGTCTGACCTGTTCGCGCACTATATGCGGCAGCTGAATCAGGCGACTCATATGCATATCTTCGGAACCCTTATCGGACAGGGCTCCTGCAACTAGCTGGGGGTAGAACTCATCCACCCACCGCAACGGGTTGCGAATGGCACGACAACTCGAGGCCATTAGGAACATCTGCACGGTCCACAGCGTAAAGTGGTTATGCCATCTGACCATGTCTGACAGCGAGCCCCGGGGGGACTTGGCAATCACCTGTTTGAGTGCCTGCACATTGTTGGACACCGTTTCCGGTAACAAGCAATGGGTGGCGCCCACAGCGCCGGGCTGATCCAGAGAAACCTTTTCCGGCTCGTATGCCAGGCCTACACACGCGTAGATCTGAACCAGCAACTGCTCCAACGCTTGGACGTAGCAGGTACACAGGTGCTCTGCCGAGGGCTGTAGATAAAAACGTGGGGTATCGGCGGTGGGCGGGCAGACACCCGATAGCATTGAAGCCGCGGCAATATCTCCAGAGGTAGTCTGATAAATACGCTGGAGCAGAAAATTCCGGATTTTATGCAGGGTGTAACGGCTATCGTCCTCGCCTAATTCCCGGAGCAATTTCCGGGCCTCAGCCTCCAGAACGGAGGTCTGATAACTGAACACTCTGTTCGATGTCCGCGGAAAGACCTTGTCCATTCCAGCGACTAAACTGCCACTACCTGCCAGATCTGGAAGCAAAACATGCTGAACAGCCTCACGGACCCCGGTCTCAGCCTGCCATCGCGGGTCACCTGCCAGAGGCGGTTTGGGCACTACAACCTGAAAATACGGTTGGCCTCCAGTCACCAGCGTAAGCGGGCTATCGAACTCCTCTTCCGCCTCCGACACGGTCATTTGCGCAATGCTGATAGGCGGTTGCCCCAGCCACAGACTGATGTGGATGAAAAGAATAGCTTCCATCCTGAGCCGCACGCACAAAACATCCGGGGCTGATCTCAGGCTACGGATGCACTCCTCAAAAATATCGGAGGCCCCGAATAGCAGCCTTGCCAGCTCTGTCAGGGTGAGCTGTCCGTACGAGTACGGCAGCATCTGTCTACTGCGGACGACGTGCTCTACCACAGCCTGCTGAGAGAGAATATCGGCCACATAAGGGCGGTCAACGTCGTGATCGTCGAGCAACCAGGTTTCTATGGCGGGCACCATTTCTCCTGGAGCCAGCTCACCTAGTTCCTCACCCTCATCCCGCGTATCAGTGCGGACAATTTCATAATACCCTGGCAGTAGAAAAGGGTCCTCAGGATCGTCTACCGTATGCATTTGAGCGACATCAGGGACCGTGTGCGTAATTACCTCGGGCTGGTCAACCGTACGCCCTCCACCCCCACCACCTTTCGACCGTTTTATTGGCTCCTCACCAGCGCAGTACCTAACCAGCAGGCACAGCGTGGCAAAGTGCTTTGCTTGGATGGAGCGTGACTTTCCACGCTTAAACCGTCTGCACGCACTGACAAAACGCTGGTGACTCTCCCATATTGGTAATTCGGCGGGAATATCCAGATAGTCTGCTGCACTGAGAAACTCTAGCGCGCGGTAGGCCTGATAACGGTGATCGGTCGAAACTGAATTCTCAGCGTTGTTCAGCGCCAGCAGCAGCTGGGCTACCAAGCGCCAATAATCTGATGCTCGTTCTTGGTCCCTGGGTTTAAGCCAGAAAGCTGCGTAGGGGAAACCAAAATCTTTAACTCCCCCACCCTTGTACTTCACTGGATTAACAGTCTCCGCCTCATCGTTTTCCACACGCTCTAAAGGCAAAAACTTAACGCCCAGAATATCCGTTACACCTGGCAAGTTTTTCAAACCAATGATCCAGCTACATGCCTCCCTTATGGCACGAGCATCGAGAGGAATGGGTAATATTTCAGGGTGCTTTTCAGCTGCATCAAAAACATTTTTAAGACCAACAACCATTCTAGGCAGTTCGATGAGATCCGGATGTGGTTCCATAATTTCAAGAACTGCCTTAACCGTATCAACAGACACTCCCAGATCGCGTGCCAGCTCAATTACCTTATGTTCCTTAGACATTGTTTCAGTCCTTTTTTCCCTTTTCAGGCTTAACCCCAAGTAGCCGGCAAAAACGAGAATAGCTCTTGTATTCGTTAGGCCAATTATCAGAATTAATTTTCAAATAATCAAAAAGCAATCTCGCCACAAGCGATCCCGATTTATACAAACCCGGGCAAAAGCATCGTTCTCCAAAAAACAACTCCCGACCCAAATTTATACTTGCTGGTGAATCCTCAACCAAACACCAAACCTTTGTATCGCCTCTCAAATGCGTCTTCATCCAGCGATACAAGCCAATCTGGAAAGTGCAGACATAATCTCCCCCAGCCTTTTTCATAACACTTATGGGGATCCTCTCGCTGAACATGCTTATTCGGCTGAGCGAGATCAGCTCCTTCTCCGGAAGATGCACGGGCTCTAGGTCCAGTTCGTATTCCACCTGCTTAAACGCCTCATGAATCCCAACAATTTTCTGCAATTCTATTTTCTGATACTGCACGGGTTAACTCCTCTTTTTGCCCATACCTATACAGTGGAATGGCGGAGCCCCCTTTTTGGGCGGTATGCAGAAAGCAGAGGTGCAGGCGACGGTCAGAACCAAAATTTGCATTGGATAAAATCCTCTGTGAAACAATGAGGAGGCGAGCATAAGGGGGGCCGTAGGTGTGTCAGCAGGAGGGGTGGTGATTTTTTTCAGGCTTTGATGTGTGCAGTTGAATGATGCTAAATCCGCGCATGCGCGGATTTAGAAGCTAACGCCAGCTACCGCTCCCGCCACTGAACACCGGACAATGCACGCCCATAAGCAGGTGCAGGCGCCCCTCAGAGCCAAAATTTGCATTGGATGAAATCCTCTGTGAAACAATGAGGAGCCGGGCATAAGGGAGCTGTAGGTGTGTCAGCAGGAGGGGTGGTGATTTTTTCAGGCTTTGATGTGTGCAGTTGAATGATGCTAGATCCGCGCATGCGCGGTTTTTCAACGCCAGTTGCGCGCCCACGTAACACGAAAATCAGCGTGTCAGAACTGTGGCCAGAAAAAATTCCGGATGCGCTATGCGCTGGCGGGGTCGGCTGAAAGCCAATCACAACGGGATGCAACAGCACTGAATCCGCGCATGCGCGGATTTAGTGCTGTGGGGGCAGGACGAGTCGGCTGGAGAACCCACACATGCGCGGATGGAGAGGCTAACGCCAGCTACCGCTCCCGTCACTGAAAACCGGACAATGCACGCCCATAATCAGATTCTGCTTCTGCGGGTCCTCCAACAGCCCACAACACGCATCCTCCAGCCGGATAATAGACTCAAGATTATGTTCCTCAGGAAAATGCCTGAGAAGTGCTTTTGCCTGATATCTGACAGACTCAGGCAGCGCGACATCCAACGACAGCTCACGCAGGAAATCCCTCGTTTTCAGTATGCTGCGAGTGCGTTCGGCGGGTGTAGTCATATTAAACCCTCAAATTATGATTAAACCGTTGAAGATGATGAACAACGTCCAAAGTTAATAGTGGCTATTAATGCCCATTCGCATTGCGCATGTCGCGCCATGCGGCCCAGCCCCATAGCGCGACTGCACAAACCAGAAGCAACCAAAGTGCAGCTGCTGGCAACTGAACTCCCAACAGATTTAATACAAAGCCAAGCGCTGTGAACAGTAACATTATCAGAAGTGCTTTTTTCATGGTGCAACCCTAATCGCCGATGAGAGGATAACCATAACGGCAATTTGACTGTGTCATCAGCCCTATTCAAACAAATCCGCGCATTCGCGGATTGTTTCTTCACAGCCTCTATATCTCCGAAGGTCCTACCCCCTTATAGAGTGTGGAGTTGCATCACTAACCGCAGTTCACTTTCCACAGCCCTTTCCAGTCTGTGGTGTATCGCGGGCTCAATAACTCCCTACGCATGCCCCATTCAGGCTCTGCTGGCACTCGCGCCAGTCGCAATGTTCCCCTTCCCCACCGTGAATTGATCTGGTCCAGCACCCCCATCACCCGCCCGGTTGTTTCCGGCTGTACCGGAGCAAATAGGTCACCTGTGAACTCCCCGCGTTGCCGCAGATCCATCAGCAGGATTTCGGCTTTGGCGTAGGCGTAGCCGGTGCGGTAAATCGCATCCAGTCCCTCGCTGGCAGCCTTGATGACCAACCGGGTATCGTCAGTAGGAAACGGCAGCGCACAGACAACCCCCTTGGCATGTTTAGCTTCATGCGGGTTGAACATGCCGGTGCGAATACCCACCCTGACCTGCCCGCACAACGAGCCTTGGGCACGCAGCTTCTCACAAGCCCGCGTGGCATAGGTGGCCAGTGCCTCACGGATCGAGTCCTTATCATGCAGGCGCTGGCCGAAGGCACGACTGCAGCATATTTCCTGCTTTGTTACAAATTCATCCTCTAGCTCCAGACACGGCACTCCCCGGAGCTCGCGAGCTGTCCTCTCAATCACAACGCTATGTTTTTTGCGCAGCGTCCAAGCGTCCGCATGAGCCAGATCCCACGCTGTCTTGATCCCCATAAGACCGAGGTGCTCCTTCATACGCCGGCCTACACCCCAAACCTCATCCACCGGCATCCGTTTCAGCAACCAGTCGCGCTTGTGTTGGGAATCCAGATTCACAACCCCGCCGGTGTGTTGCTGCCACTTTTTTGCAGCCACATTGGCTAACTTGGCCAATGTTTTGGTGGGCGCAATACCAATGCCGGTGGGTATACCGGTCTGTTTCAGAACCTGAGCGCGGATCTCCCGTGCCAGCGTCTCGGGCGCGGCAATGCCCGTCAGATCAGAGAATGCCTCGTCGATGCTGTATACCTCAAGCGCCGGCACCAGGCTTTCTATCACCGTCATCACGCGCTGGCTTATGTCTCCGTACAGGGCATAGTTGGAGCTGAACGCGACAATACCGTTGCGCCGCAGTACCTCACGGACCTTGTGATAGGGCTCGCCCATTTTCACGAAGGGCTTTGCATCGGCACTGCGCGCAATGACACAACCATCGTTATATCTGAATGACGCTAACAGTTAGTAGTGCATAACATATTGATATTTAACGATATTGTTACGCTAACAATTTTTCGTCCTTCGCAGCCTAAATCAGGGCTTTTCAGTCCGACCCACCCCCATGCGGCCAACTAGCTGCCCGCCTCGAATGTCGTGTCCCTGGGGCCGCGAGGCCCCAAAAAACTTTGAATGAACTTCATGAGCGTGCACATCTGTTGTCGGCTGGAGTCGTTCGGTTGTTCGGAAGAGCAGGCGAAACCGAAAAGCACACGGAGTCCTCGCATAACGTCCTTGGCTCGCAGCACTATTACGGAGACCGAAGCGTTCCCGGCCAATCAGGGCTGCTGAGAGGGCCTACATCACCGACACTCCCGGCCTTCTCCGCACCCTGGAGCGCCAAGGTACTTTCGGCCGGCCAGGCGCTCGGGCAGCCAGATGACAAGGGTGCCGCCCCCAGTGCCAGCAATAGCCACAGTCTGGAGAACTGCTCGCCATGCGGGTCGAAGCCATAAGCCAGCAGCCCGCCGAGCGCGAGCAACAGGAAGTACGGCGCCGTGAGGTAGCAGTGAAGTCGGCGGCAGCGTGCGGCATTGACCAGGCAGGCGCCACCCATCACCGCCAGCGCGGCGCTTGCGGCCAGGAATAGCGTGGGGTGTCGATCTGCCAGAAGAATGGTTAGCGTCGCGACAACGGCAGGCAGCCCCCAGAAGCTGATCACCTGCCATGTCTGGCGCAGGCTGTCACCCCTGCCGAGTTCATTAGTCTTAATGTTCATGTTTGCACCTCGCATTCTTTACCCGGCGCAGCAGGACAATTGCTTCACGTCCTTACTGAAGGTTTGCGCCGCGAGCTTCAGGCCCTCGACCATGGTCAGGTAGGGGAACAATTGGTCGGCTAGTTCCTGCACCGTCATCCGGGCGCGGATGGCGAGGGCGGCCGTCTGAATCAGCTCGCCCGCTTCCGGGGTCACTGCCTGCACGCCCAGCAGTCGGCCCGAGCCCGTTTCGGCGACCAGCTTGATGAACCCCCGTGTGTCAAAGTTCGCCAGAGCGCGCGGCACGTTGTCCAGGGTCAAGGTGCGGCTGTCGGTTTCGAGGCCGGCTTGGTGCGCTTCCGCTTCGCTGAAGCCGACGGTGGCCACCTGCGGATCGGTGAACACCACGGCCGGCATGGTGTCGAGGTTGAGCATTGCCTCGCCGCCGGTCATGTTGATCGCCGCGCGATTGCCGGCCGCCGCCGCGACATAGACGAACTGCGGCTGGTTGGTGCAGTCGCCGGCCGCATAAATATCCGCTTTGCTGCTGCGCATGCCCTGGTCGATCTGGATGGCACCGCGTTCATCCAGCTGCACGCCGGCCGCTTCCAGGTTCAGGCCGTGGGTGTTGGGCGTGCGTCCGGTGGCGACGAGCAGTTGGTCGACCCGCACTTCACCGTGCTTGGTGGTCAGCACGAACTCGCCGTTGGCATGGGCCACCTGGCTGGCTTGCGTCTGTTCCAGCACTTCGATGCCCTCCAGGCGGAAGGCCGCCGTCAGCGCTGCGCCGATGGCCGGATCTTCACGGAAGAACAGCGAGTTGCGCGCCAGGATGGTGACGCGGCTACCCAGCCGGGCAAAGGCTTGCGCCAGCTCCAAGGCCACCACGGATGAGCCGATCACGGCGAGCCGTTGCGGAATACTGCTGCTTGCCAGCGCCTTTTCCGAGTTCCAAAAGGGGGTATCTTGCAGTCCGGGAATCGGCGGCACGGCCGCACTGGCGCCGGTGGCAATCAGGCAGCGGTCGAAGGTCACGATGCGCTCGCCCCCCTCGACCAGTTCCACACTGAGCGTGTGGCTGTCCTGGAAGCGGGCGGAGCCACGCAGCACGGTGATGGCTGGGGTGCTTTCCAGAATGCCTTCGTACTTGGCGTGGCGCAGTTCGTCGACACGACCCTGTTGCTGGGCGAGCAACCGTTCGCGCAAGACAAGCGGCGGCGTGGCGGGCAGTCCGCCATCAAACGGACTTTCGCGGCGCAGATGGGCCACGTGCGCGGCGCGAATCATGATCTTGGAGGGCACGCAGCCGACGTTGACGCAGGTGCCGCCGATGATGCCGCGCTCGATCAGGGTGACGCGGGCCCCCCTTTCTACCGCCTTGAGCGCGGCCGCCATGGCGGCGCCACCACTGCCGATAACCGCCACGTGAAGCCTGTCACCCTCTTTCCCGGCGTCAGTGCCACCGCTCAGCCAGCCCCGTGCCTTATCGAGCAGGCCGGGACGGGTAGGTAGCGTGATGTCTTCGAACGCCGCTCGATACCCCAGGGCCTCGACGGCGGCCTGCATTTGTTCACGGCTTACGGCCTCGTCGACCTTCAATTCGGCCCTCCCACTGGCGTAGGAAACATCCGCCCGATGCACGCCCGGAATCTTCTCCAAGGCCTCTTTCACATGCACGACACAGGATGCGCAGGTCATGCCAATGATTTTCAGTTCGGTCATAACGTTACTCATTGAATCGTCTCTTGTCAGGTTCACTGGTTTGGCGGCGTCGGACAGGACGCCGGGGAGCAACGGCGGTGCGCGGGCGACACGAAGTCCCAGATGGACACCCCAAACATGACGGCCAGGCCGATATAGAGCAGCCAGCCGCTCCGCCAGCCGTGAGCCAGCATCAAAAACACCGCTACCAGCACCAGGGCCGGGCCGATCAGGCCAGGCGCAGCGCGTCGCCACTGCCGGTGACTGAACCAGCCGAGGGCATTGACGAGCAGAGCCACGCCGGCAAACAACGGCAACAGCGTGGTGATGAACAGGCCTTCCCATTGGCTCAAAAAGCCCAGTCCGATCGTGGCGCCCAGGCTGGCAAGGGCGGGAAAGCACGAGGCGCAACCTATGGCGGAAACCAGCACGCCGACGGAACCGGCTTTGTCACCGATCCGTGTGAACAGATTGAAAGAATTTGCCATCGGAATGCCCGCCTATTGCTTGACGCTGGACGGGTAGCCGGCGTCCTCTGTCGCCTTGGTCAGCGCCTGCGCACTGGTCTTGGCATCGTCGAAGGTGACGATGGCTTCGCGCTTCTCATAACTCACCTCGGCCTTGGTCACGCCCTCGACCTTGGTCAGCGCTTTCTTCACCGTGATTGGGCAAGCGGCGCAGGTCATGCCCGGCACCGACAGGGTGATGATTTGGGAGGCGGCCCACACTGGGGAAACCACGGCAATGAGGGCGAGAGCGGCAAGCAGCTTTTTCATGACCAACTCCTGATTAGTAGAACAAGGGGAGGATGTAGGGGAAAGCGAGCGCGACCAGCACCAAGGCCGTCACGACCCAAAAAACGAGCTTGTAGATGGTGCTTACCTGGGGATCAGCGCAGACCTCACCGGGTATGCAGACTTGAGCCGGGCGGAAAATGCGCCGGTAAGCGAAGAACAGCGCAACCAGTGCCGCGCCAATGAAGAACGGGCGGTAAGGTTCCAGAACGGTGAGGCTGCCGATCCAGGCACCGCTGAAGCCCAAGGCGATCAGCACCAGCGGCCCCAGGCAGCACGTGGACGCGAGGATTGCCGCCAGACCTCCAGTGAGGAGTGCACCGCGCCCATTTCGCGATTCAGACATACGTTCATCCTTCCGAGTGGTTGATCGATGGGTTAAGGTTATTTCCGTAGTTAGGTACGGGGTCAAGCGGCATGCACAACGCGGTGGAAAGCCTGACCATCGGCGCCTTTGCCAAGGCAGCCGGGGTTAACGTGGAAACCATTCGGTTCTATCAACGCAAGGGGCTGTTACCCGAACCGGACAAGCCCTACGGCAGCATTCGCCGCTATGGCGAGGCGGATGTCGCACGGGTGAGATTCGTGAAGTCCGCGCAACGGCTGGGCTTTAGCCTTGATGAAGTGGCCGGACTGTTGCGACTGGACGACGGCGCGCACTGCGACGAAGCGCGTGTGCTCGCCGAGCAGAAGCTTGAGGATGTGCGTGAGAAACTCGCGGATCTTCAGCGGATCGAGTCGGTCTTGGCGCAGCTGGTTGATGACTGTTGCGCGAGCCAAGGGACAGTGAGCTGTCCGCTGATCGTTTCGCTGCAAGCGAGCAAGTGACCGCCCGCACTTCGCGCGTTAGCCCACGATTTCCCGTTTGTCAGGGCTCTCTGTTTGTCGGTCTGAAGGTGGAAAGAGCGGCGCTCATTGAGCGCCGCTGACTGGGCAAAGGAGCACTTGCAAAGGCCCTAGGTTGGTACTGCTATTTGCCCTTGTGCATCAGTGGGGCGGGCCCACGTTGCATCTGGTCGAGTAGCACATATCTACCTTGCAGGCGGACAGCCGGGCTGCGCTTCGCTTCGCCACGGCCTGCCGCCGTGGCGCCCAGTTGTTCAATCTTCTTGACGGTTTCCGCCACTAGGATTGCGTCAGCCTTGTCGCGCATGGAGACAATCTGCTCGGTCGCTCTCGTGACATCGTGATCGCCGCCGTACAGCCCGTCGCCTCTGAGAAGGTCATGCAGGTGATGGATCGGATCAATTCCAAGTGGGGTCGAGGCACGCTCCGCCTGGGCGGGGTGCCGGTGACTCCTGACTGGGGATGTGTCGGGAAATGCTCGGCCCAAGCTATACCACACGGTTAGATCAGCTCTGGACAGTGAGGTGAGGCACACCCCAGCGCTGCTAGGAAGCCGGCTTACTGCTCAGAAGAACCACCTTACCAGTGGCTACGCCCTTCAGTTGAGCTAGTTCGAGAATCAGGGTCTGATTCACTGAGGCCAGTCGAGCCAGATCCTGGCTTAGCTGTGCGTTCTCCGCGCGCAATGCTCTGTTCAGCTCCCTCTCCTTCAACAATGCTTGGTGCTTCGAATCGCGCTGTGCTCGGACTGATTTCCCCATCAGACCACGAATGCGTTCAGCCACGGCTGGGTAGGTGTTGTGGATGAGACCTGGAGTGACCCCTGCCGCTTTCGCTACGCCAGAAATGGACAGCTTTCCGTTTGTTGAAAGGATGCCGTCGATGACCTTATCGAGCATCTCCGAGGTCTTCTGTCTGGAGCGTCCGGAGGATCGTTGCGCAGTTGGCTTATTGGTCAAAGTCGGCACCTTCAAGTTCGCGTTGGGTCACTGTCGCGAGCGTCCAAAGGAGACAGGCCAAGGCTGCTGATTACGTCGAATGCGACCTGCATATCACGTTTTGCCCGTTGCCTTACAGCCGGCCCGGCATCGTCGATTTCCATCAGCTCCAGCTGATGCGAGTAGATCCCCTGCCACGTGGTGGCAAAGGTCTCGTCAATCACAGAGTGTTTGCAGCCAGGACAACGGGTTGCCTCATACAAACCAGCCCCACCACAGCCCCGTTCTGTCGCGATGCACCAGCCATGACCAGTCGCTCGAATGTTTGCATGGGGGGCTGTCTGGGCCAGCAAGGCACTCCGATCTTTGATCGGAATGGCACGTAGCTCCATGATCCTCTCACCCGCCCCTCCAGCAAGTGGCTGATCATCCAACCACGACTCGATGAGATCGATCTTGAATTCCGTCATCTGTTGGAGGATTTCATCCCGTAAACCGATAGCGTCTTCTGCTTTATCTAGGTAAACGATGACACTGGCTCGCTGTCAACTCAGAACCACAATATGCGTGCTCATGTCGAAAACCAAAACTCCTCCTTCCGCAAACCCCTGCACGGCCGCAAGCGTATCGCTAGTCACCTTCTCTATGAGGGCAAGACGGCTTGTAGCATCCATGTTTGCAAATGATGGAATCGAAGTAGCAGCCCCTAATATTGAAATTTGTACAAATTTTTCAGGTTCAGGAATTCGGACAGGTAAAGTTATAGCGGCGACCTGCACATCTTTGAATTGGGTGCTGAATAATTGATGCAGCGTTTCTTCATTACCCAAAGAAAACGCGATATCCAAATCAGCAACTGGCACATCAAGATGCTTTGAAATTGAAGAAAACAGGATTTGGAATAAGGGCTGCTGGTTTAACGACTGCCATACGCTGACAACTACTTTACCACCGGAACGCAGTACCCGTCGCATTTCGAGCACAGCTGCAGGCTGGTCTGGGAAAAACTGAAACCCTTGTTGGCAGAAAATAATATCGAATTCGTTATCCGGAAGGTCGAGCTGCGTGGCATCCCCTGAGTGCCAGATGATGGCGGCCCCGTCCGGAATCTGTTGTTTGCTGCCGACCTTCAACATGTCTGGATTTATATCGACCGCAACAACGCGACCATCCTCCCCGGCCAGCGGCGCAACCTGCCTTGCCACACTACCCGTACCGCATGCCAGATCCAGAACATGGTCACCTGGCTGGGGGGAAACCAGGTCAAGCAGCACGCGTGCCCACGGATCTGCAATATTCCGGCTGAGATAGCGTTCGTATACCTCTGCGGGCCCCAGGTTTGGTTGAAATTGTCTATCCATCATCTGACTCCTCTACTGAATATTCGGCCCGGCCTTCAGGTTTGACTGAAGGCCGGGCTGCTTTAGCTTTATCGAAGCTGGTAGGAGATAACTAACGAACGCTGCGATAGGTGATGCCATTCGGATTTGGGCCAACCAAAAACGTGGCGATTACCTTTTCTTTCCTTACATCAATGGCGCTTACCGTATTATCCACGTTATTGGTGACGAACATAAAATCTCCGTCATCACTGGCCACCAGACCGTGCGCCCCTTTCCCCGTTACTATCGTACTCACAACTGTCCTGTTGTTTGTATCAATTACAGTAACACTATCATCTGGGTCGGCCGCATCGCCCTGGTTCGCGACATACATTTTAGCGTCTGATGCGGCGAATAGCTGGATAGGGTTGCGTCCTACGCTAACACGATCGACCACTTTTCTCGTCTCGGCATCTATGATCGCCACCTTATTTTCATCCCGCAATGACACATAAACGTATTTACCATCCGGCGTGTATGCTACTTGAACGGGAGCTTGGCCCACATGGATTCGTGCCGCTTCCTTGAGATTTTCTGTATCTATAACTGACACGCTATTATCAGTGACGTTAGCGATATAAAGCTCATCACCATCCGGGCTCAGGCGTAAGCCATGGGGGTAACTTCCAGTCTCAACTTCTGCAACAACGGTTTTCCTCTGCGTATCAACGACCGTCAAAATATCATTATCCGCATTTGTGATGTAGGCATAGCGCCCGTCCTGACTGGTTACGACGTGGGCAGGATGACTGCCTGAAGGAAGAGCCTCCAGTACATTTTCCGGCTGCTCAGGATCCATCAGCAGTAACCCCTTTGCACCACCTTCCGCTTGGCCATGGCCACCATGACCGCCTTGCTCTTTCGATCCCGATTTCGGGCTACCTACAGCGAGTAATATCTGCCCATCAGGGGATATCTGAACATTATGAGGCACGATGGAAATAGCTGTAGTGCTCACAGCCCCTGTTCGCAGCTCAATTGCACTGATTGAGCCGTCACCCTCATTGGCACTATAGACAACGGCATTGGGCATGGATGCCGCATGACCCGTACCGATGGAGAGGGCTAATGAAACCGCTACGAGGGTAGGACGAAGCTTAAGCATAGTATAAATCTCCAGGACAAAATGGGATTAGGTATGTTCTATGCAAACAATAGTTGGCAATTTCTGTCTGGAGGATGACTTCTTAATTACCGTTCTGTCATATAGCCGCGGCGTAGTGAGGTAGCAGAAGCCGCCCTGGGTTACAAAGTTGTAATAGAAGGGCAATCATCCTGACAGGCGCTACAGGATAAAGTTGACACTGCCACGCCATGCCAGCCCCCTGTCAGGAGAGAAAATATGAAATGCGATATTAAAACGATGTTGAAGGCTGGTATTTGGCTAGCAGCCCTTGTTACTGGTGCCTATTTGGTATTTCCTGGCGCCCGCGAATGGCTTATAGGAATGAGTCCTTTCCTACTCTTACTTCTGTGCCCATTGATGATTATTTTCATAATAATGGGCATACGATCGTGCCATGCGGACACACACAACAAGGATGAAAAGCGAAGCGCTAGCGGTGATAAAACATTTTGAAGAATAACGAGCCAACTCAATTACAGAGCTGATTTAACGCCGCTCATCACGCTAGCAGGTTTTTATTGTCGAGTTTGTGAAGTGAAACTTACACGCATTATTTTATCGTTCCTGGCACTGATGCTGGTGTCCATACCCAGCATCAGCTCAGCGCAAGAACGCAGCTCCCCGCTTACCTTTTCTGACACTACATCGTCATATTCTATTTCAGGCAACAGCGGCTTTTTCGGTTCGATTCAAGGCTGGCTTGGCGGCGCTGATGCTGCCCCTGCCCTGCTGCCACCAGACGAGGCCTTTAAGGTATCTTTGACTGCCAGCAGTCCTGACTCGTTGATAGCCACGTTAATCGCAGCAGACGGCTACTATCTGTATCGCGATAAGCTGGCGTTCAGTGTTCAGTCTGCCGATGCTGTCATTGATCATGTCGAGCTTCCACCGAGTGAGCTGATAGATGACCCTCTTTTCGGTCGTGTGCCGGTTTACTTTGGCGCCATACAGGTGCCTATCACGCTCGGCATTCCTCCTGGGTCGAATCCCGATATGCTGACCCTGGATATCGCCTACCAGGGATGTAACGATCCGGTAGGCGTGTGCTATCCGCCTGAGCAAAAATCCTTGTCTGTTTCACTCGATGTGCCAACTCAAGCACATCTTGAAGCCGGCAGGAATAACAGTACTCCAAAGTCCACAAGCGCTGGAACATCAGAAAGCTCGCTTGTCCGAGAGTTGTTCGGTCAAGGTAACACCTGGGCATTGATCGCTGCGTTTTTCGGGTTTGGCTTAATTCTAGCGTTTACACCCTGCATGCTTCCGATGATTCCGATACTTTCGGGACTGATAGCAGGGCACAGCCCTGCGTTAAGTCGTAGGCATGCCTTTGGTTTGTCGCTGGTTTATGTTCTGGCGATGGCATTGACGTACGCTCTGGCCGGGGTCGCTGCTGGTCTGGCCGGAACGATGCTGACGGCGTACCTGCAGAACCCGTGGGTACTGGGTAGTTTTGCAGGTGTTTTTGTACTTCTTGCTTTCTCCATGTTCGGCTTTTACCAGCTTCAGATGCCATCTTTCATTCAGGGCAAGCTCTTCGGAGTCGCGAACCGTACAAAAGGCGGCAAGACGATCAGCGTGGGCCTGATGGGAGCATTATCAGCGATCATTGTGGGCCCCTGCGTCGCTGCCCCGCTGGCTGGTGCCTTGTTGTATATAGGCCAGACAGGCGATGTGGCTCTGGGCGGGGTGGCGCTTTTCTCCATGGCCATAGGCATGGGGATCCCCTTGTTGGTCTTTGGTACTACAGCAGGTGCGTTGCTACCAAAAGCCGGGCCGTGGATGTTATCGGTCCAGCGTTTTTTTGGCGTAACTCTGCTCGCCGTTGCTATTTATATGATCTCTCCGATCATACCTTCGGTGATTCACATGGGACTATGGGCTGCTCTGCTCATCGTCTGCGCAATGTATTTGAAAGCACTGGACCCCCTTCCTGACAACGCCTCTGGTTTTAGACGCTTCGGTAAGGGGTTTGGCGTCATAGCCTTGGTTTACGGCCTGGCCTTGTTAATTGGTGTTCTCTCAGGTGGTCGTGACGTCCTGCAACCGCTGGATGGCTTTGGAGGCAAATACGCCTCCGAGCCGACTTCCTCGAACGAGCTGCAATTTGAAAAAGTGGCCAGTCTCGCTGAGCTTGACTCGCTAATCCAAGGGGCTGAGGGGCGTTACGTCATGCTCGATTTCTGGGCAGACTGGTGTGTCTCCTGCCATGAAATGGAGCGATTTACTTTCGCCGATGAGCGGGTCAAAACACGTCTCAAGGATGTGGTGCTACTGAAAGCTGATGTGACCGCCAATAATTCGGAGGATCAGGCGTTACTACGACGCTTCGGGTTGTTTGGGCCGCCTGGCATCATCTTCTTTGATCAGGAAGGCTTAGAAATCGACTTTCAGGTGATTGGATTTCAATCTGCTAAAAAATTCATTCGTTCGCTCGACAGCGCTATCCCTCTCTGAGTGCGCCGCGTACTCCTGACGCTTGGATTACAAAAAAGTAATGCAGGCGTCACTCGTGTGACAGCTCGATTTGACTAGAGTCAAGTAACCGCTGCCGATGGTCCAGTCCCAGCGTATCTCATTGAGTCATCGAACTACCTGATAAAGGATTCTCATTGCGTGAAACACTTAACTGAACTCCCCATTCTTAACCCAGGTTTGTCTCGACGCCGTTTTGTTCAAGGTTTGGCAGCCGGTGGTGTATTGCTGAGTCTGTCTCCTTTGGCGCGCGCGACTGGCCTGTTGTCAGGCGCGGGCACGAAAACGGGCACCGCTAATATTCTAAGCGGTACCCAGTTCGATCTGGAGATAGGTGAGTCCGCCGTCAACTTTACAGGCAACCCCCGCATAGCCACGACCATTAACGGCTCACTGCCCGCACCAACGTTACGCTGGCGTGAGGGAGATACGGTCACCATTCGCGTGACGAATCGGTTGAAGGAAACCACATCGATTCATTGGCACGGCATCATCCTGCCATTTGAGATGGATGGCGTGCCGGGCATCAGCTTTAGAGGGATCCAGCCTGGCGAAACCTTCACCTACCAGTTCAAAGTGCAGCAAAACGGCACCTACTGGTACCACTCGCACTCTGGAATGCAGGAGGCGACCGGGGTCTACGGGGCGATCATTATTGATCCCGCTCAAGACGACCCAATTCGTGCAGACCGCGAATATGTCGTTCAGCTGTCTGACTGGACTGACGAAGACCCGATGCGGGTGCTGGCGAAGCTCAAAATGCAGGGTGATTACTACAACTACAACCAGCCTACCGCAGTAGATTTCTTTCAGGACGCCTCCCGCATTGGGCTGAAGGCAGCCATTGATAAACGCAAGATGTGGAATGAGATGCGGATGAGTCCGACGGATCTGGCCGATTTGTCAGCTGACGTACTCACCTATCTGATGAACGGCACCACTCCCGCAGGCAACTGGACAGGGCTGTTTCGGCCCGGGGAGCGCATCCGCCTGCGCTTCATTAACGGTGCCGCCAATACCTTCTACGATGTCCGTATCCCAGGTCTTCAGTTAACCGTTGTTCAAGCCGACGGCATCAACGTCGAACCCGTTACCGTAGATGAGTTCCGGTTCGGGCCAGGGGAAACCTACGATGTTCTGGTGCAACCAAAAGATGATGCTCACACCATCTTTGCCCAAGCCATGGATCGTACAGGTTACGCGCGCGGCACACTGGCCACGCATGCCGGTCTTGAAGCGCCCGTCCCAGCGATTGATCCAGTCGAATGGCTTTCCATGGGAGACATGATGGGCGCTATGGGGGGCGGCATGGCCGGGATGAGCCACGGCGATATGTCGGGAATGGATCACGGCAACATGAAGGGCATGAATCATGCCGGCATGGGCCATGGCGCAATGACTGCAGCTGGTGCCAGTACTGAAGTACGCCACGCCAGGACTGAATACGGGGCGAGTATTGATATGCGAGTCGATACACCGCGTACCAACCTGGACGACCCTGGTATCGGTCTGCGCAATAACGGACGGCGCGTGCTCACGCTGGCCGACTTGCACACCATCGGCGGCCCGATGGATCCGCGCGGTGCAGAGCGTGAGATCGAGCTCCACCTGACCGGCAATATGGAGCGCTATACCTGGTCATTTGACGGCGTGGAGTATGGCAAATCGACGCCGGTGCGTTTTCATTACGGCGAGCGGGTCAGGATCATATTGCACAACGACACCATGATGACGCACCCCATGCACTTGCACGGCATGTGGAGTGAACTGGAAACGCCTGACGGACAATTTCTGGCACGACGCCACACAATTCCTGTGCAACCTGCTCAACGCATCAGCTTTCTCGTGACGGCTGACGCTCTGGGGCGATGGGCATGGCACTGTCATTTGATGCTGCACATGGACACGGGGATGTTTCGTGAAGTGGTGGTGGCATGAAAACAACACTCAACAGCTCAGGCATCCGGATCATGAATAGCCTCTTTAAAAAGAAACTGCTTACTGCGGCGATGGTTACAGGAGTTGTGCTGCCGTTGTTCGCCCATGGGCAAACCCAACATGCAGGGCACGCGGAACATATGCCTGCCGCACCAAAGTCCAGCGTACCCGCGGAGGCCGCTGGCATGAATCATGGAACCATGGACATGTCGGATATGGACCATAGCTCCATGGACATGACAGGTATGGACCATGGCTCAATGTCAGGTATGGATCATGGCAGTGGCGAAATGGATCACGGCGATATGCAGATGCAAGGTGGCTCGGCCCCACCTGATGCCCGCGACCCCGATGCCTACTCTGATGGGTTTGAGCGCAATGCAGGTAAATTTGCGCTCCCCCCATCAGATGCACTCATCATGTCGGATATGCATAAGTTCGGTTCCGTTTATTTCGATCGACTGGAGTACGTCAAGGCGCGAGGTGAGGAGTGGGCTGCATATGAGGGCGAGGCCTGGTACGGCAGCACCTACAATCGTGCGGTCATCAAGGCTGAAGGCGAAGTGGCCAGCGGCAAGCTCCGGGAGTCCGAAACGGAACTGCTATGGCGCCATGCAGTTTCTACTTTTTGGAATACGGAGCTTGGTTTCCGATTTGACCATGCTGACGGCGCGCCGAATCGTGAGTGGCTTGCATTCGGCTTCAAAGGACTGGCGCCCTATTGGTTTGAAGTAGATGCAACCGCTTACGTCGGCCCGAGCGGACGTACTGCCCTGGCCCTGGAAGCGGAATACGACATCCTGCTGACCCAAAAGCTTTACCTGCAACCGCGGGTCGAAGTGAACTTTCACGGCAAAGACGATAAGCGTTGGGGCATCGGCAGTGGTCTGACCGATGGCACTGCCGGATTACGCGTTAAATACGAGATAACTCGACAGCTGGTCCCCTATGTAGGTGTGGAATGGGCCAGCAAATTCAGCAAAACAGCGGATTACGCCAAGGCAGCGGGAGAATCCAGACAGGAAACCCGTTTTGTCACCGGTCTGAGCTTCCGCTTCTGACAGCCGCTTTTAATGGGGTAGTCCAATCAACTATCCCCCAATTAACTCCTGGAGAGAATTCAGTATGAAAAAGACCTTTACCATCCTCGCGCTCAGTCTGCTGCCAGCCTTTGCTATCGCAGCAGTTGACCACTCCGCACATGCCATGCATGGAATGCAAGGACATGAGATGCACGGGATGCAAGGACATGACATGTCCACCATGACGCAAGCTACCTCTGCAGTGGGTCAGCCTGGCGATCCGGCAAACGTCTCCCGGACGATTGAAATCATCATGGATGACAACATGCGCTTCACTCCCAGCGATATTCAGGTGGAAGCTGGTGAAACAGTTCGTTTTTTTATCAAGAACGTAGGACAGGTGCCGCATGAAATGGTGATTGGCTCAATAGAAGAGCTCAAGGCGCATGCAGCTGAAATGCTGGCAGCACCTGGCATGGAACACGAAGAGCCGAACATGATTACTCTACAACCAGGCAAGGTAGGCGGTCTGGTGTGGCAGTTTGATCAGCCGGGCATGGTTGATTTTGCCTGCCTTATTCCGGGCCATACCGAGGCTGGGATGGTAGGCAAGGTTGAAGTCATTTGAGCCACATAAATGCCTGGAAGAAATAAAATATTAGGAGCGATCGGCGTTGCGATAATTGGCGTCGTCGCCTTCCTTTATACGGCCACACGTGAGTCTGGCCCAGAATTCATAGATCCTGCCGATCAGAATCTGGTCATGCTTGGTCAGTCCATCTACGTAACGCATTGCGCGGTCTGTCATGGGGAGTCGCTGCAGGGGCAGGAAAACTGGCGCCAGCGTCTCCCCAATGGGAGATTACCCGCGCCGCCCCATGACCCAACCGGACATACGTGGCACCACTCGGACGCCATGCTGGTGGATATGGTAAGAAATGGCCTGGTTCCCGGCAGAACTGCGCCGCCCGGCTACGAAAGCGATATGCCTGCATACCGGAATATTCTGGTTGATGAGGATATTGTTGCAGTGCTGGCTTACATTAAAAGTACCTGGCCACCTGAGGTTCTACACGCGCAGAAACAAACCACCCTGCGTCAGCAATGACGCAGGGTGTGCGATACGGGGTACTTTCTTATAGCTAGAAAACCGAAGAAAAATGGCGAGTAGAGACTCGCCATTTTTCGTTATGTCTTCGACGTATCCAGCTTAAACCGAACCGCGAAGCCGCAGTGAGTTGAATACAACGGACGCTGAACTCAGACTCATCGCCAGGGCTGCAAACATCGGTGATAGAAGCAACCCGGCAAACGGGTACAGGACGCCGGCCGCCAGCGGAACGCCTAGCGCGTTATAGATAAACGCGAAGCCAAGGTTCTGCTTCATATTGAGAACAGTCTTATCTGATAGGTCGCGGGCAATCGAGATACCCCGCAGGTCTCCTTTTACCAAGGTGACTTGCGCACTGTTCATCGCTACGTCCGTCCCGGTTCCCATAGCGATACCGACATTCGCCTTGGCCAGTGCCGGGGCATCGTTGATGCCGTCGCCCGCCATCGCAACGATGCAACCTTCTGATTGAAGCTTATCAACCAGATTCAGCTTGTCGGCCGGTTTCACTTCGCCATGAACTTCGTCTATGCCTAGTTGTTCGGCGACCGCTTTTGCCGTTGAAATACCGTCACCAGTAGCCATGATGACCCTGATTCCCGCGGCCTTGAGCGCCTGTACCGCTTCAGGGGTGCTCTGTTTGATGGGGTCGGAAACGGCGAGTAGGCCGACCAGTGTGCCGTCAACCGCCAGGTACATCACACTCGCACCCTTTGTCCTCCATCCCTCAGCGGTGGCAGCCAGGCCATCAACATTGACGTTATCCTGCTGCATGAACGCAGTGTTGCCCAACAGCAGTGTTTTGCCTTCAACCTTGCCCCGTACGCCTATGCCGCTACCCGAGTCAAAGTCGTCCACTGGGCTGAGCACCAAATTACGTTCGCGCGCAGCGCTGACAATAGCGTCAGCCAAAGGATGCTCGCTGCCTTGATCGAGGCTGGCAGCCAGGCGCAAGATTTCATCGGCGTCCAACTCGCCAGCGGAAACAGCCTGATCGAATGCGGGTCGGCCTTCTGTCAAGGTGCCGGTCTTGTCTACGATGAGCGTATCGACTTTGCGCAGATTTTCTATTGCTGCTGCATCACGAAACAGAACACCCTGGGTTGCGCCTCGTCCGGTAGCAACCATGACTGACATGGGCGTTGCGAGCCCCAGCGCACAAGGGCAAGCGATGATCAGAACAGCGACCGCATTGATCAGGCCATAGACCCAGCTTGGCTGCGGGCCGAACATGCCCCACACGACCAAGGTGAGGATGGCGATGGCTACCACCGCCATGACAAAGTAACCCGCCACCAAATCAGCCATCCGTTGCATCGGCGCCCGAGAGCGTTGGGCCTGAGCCACCAACTGGACAATTTGTGACAACACAGTGGCCGAGCCGACTTTCTCCGCCCGGATCACAAGTGCACCAGAGGTGTTCATCGTTGCCCCTATGACCTTGTCACCCGGGCGCTTGCTGATGGGTAACGATTCACCAGTCAACATGGATTCATCGAGAGAACTTGCACCCTCTTCAACAATGCCATCGACAGGAACTTTCTCACCGGGACGTACGCGTAAACGATCACCTTCATGCACATGCGTCAGCGGTACATCTTCTTCTGTTCCGTCTGCATTGATACGGCGGGCCGTCTTGGGCGCCAGACCGAGCAATGACCGGACGGCAGCGGATGTCTGGGAACGCGCGCGAAGCTCCAGCACCTGACCAAACAGCGTAAGGGAAATGATCACCACTGCGGCTTCGAAATAAACCGCCACACGCCCCATGGACATGAATGTTTCCGGAAATATACCGGGAGCTACGGTTGCCAGCGTGCTGTAGACGAAGGCGGCACCGGTACCCAAGCCGATGAGCGTCCACATGTTGGGACTGCGGTTGACCACTGATTGCCAACCCCGTACGAAGAACGGCTGTCCGGCCCACAGCACCACGGGAAGCGACAGTACAAGCTCTATCCACGTTTGCGTCGCCATCTCGAACCAGCCAAGCTGTGGCCCAAACATGGCAAGCACCGTGACAATGACGGTAAAAGGCAATGTCCACCAGAATCGCCTGGAAAAATCGTCCAGCTCGGGATTGTCATCTTCCAGACTGGGCATCAGGGGTTCAAGTGCCATGCCGCATTTTGGGCAGATGCCGGCATGATCCTGCCGTATTTCCGGATGCATCGGGCAGGTATAGATTGTGCCTTTGGCCGCTTCCGGAGGTGGCTCTGAGGCTGGCGATAGAAACTTCTCAGGATCATGCTCGAATCTATCCATGCACTTGGTGCTGCAGAAATAGTGAGTTTTACCCGCATGCTCAACATGGTGGGTAGAGTCTGCCGTTACACGCATGCCGCAGACCGGGTCTGTAAGCTCTAAACCCGTGCTCGGGGGTGTATGGTGATGACAGTGAGACTCAGAATTAATGTGCGCCATGGATTAGCACCTTTTTCAAATAGGCAGGCAATGTGCGCCGCGTTTAATCGGCTTCTTATAGGTAGGGGATTACATGAATCATGATGCCATAAGTTTATTAGCTAAAGATGACCAGGTTGCTCTCGAATACATTACATTTTTGTCATGCGGTGAAAAAAATATTTTCTCATCGAAATAGTTTGGTTTCACTCCGTCAACATTACATATTTGTAATGTCCAGGTCATGTTGCGGGAAGATTCAGTTTTTAAAATAGATAATGACATGAGCTGGCTTTCGTGAGCTGAACTGTAAAATGGAGTGAAACGATGAAGATTCTCATCGTAGAAGATGAAGTAAAAACTGGGGATTATATCCGGCAGGGCCTCATGGAATCCGGCTTTGTGGTAGATCTCGCCCGTACTGGGCTCGATGGTCACCATCTAGCGCTTACCGGCTCGTATGACTTGATTGTCCTTGATGTGATGCTACCTGATGTGGATGGTTGGCGAATCGTGCAGTCATTGAGAGAGGCCAGATCTACCACGCCTGTATTATTTCTCACCGCAAGGGACAGTGTAGAAGACCGGGTCAAGGGTCTGGAATTGGGAGCGGACGACTATCTGGTCAAGCCTTTTGCTTTTTCGGAGCTGCTGGCACGAGTACGTACATTGTTACGGCGCGGTGCTGCGCCGGTTTTTCAGGATCAACTCCAGGTGGCTGACCTGGTGCTGGATATACCTCGCCGTCGCGCACAGCGACATGGCGTGAGGATCAACTTGACCAACAAGGAGTTCGCCCTGCTTGAACTCCTTGTGCGGCGCCAAGGGGAAGTGTTACCACGCTCATTGATCGCTTCCCAGGTGTGGGACATGAATTTTGACAGTGACACCAATGTCATCGATGTTGCTATCCGGCGGCTGCGCGCGAAGATCGATGATGATTTTGAACCAAAGCTGATTCATACCGTACGCGGCATGGGTTATATGCTTGACGTGACACAGCCAGGTTAGCCCATGAAAAGACGCCCGCTATCTCTGGTCGTTAGACTCACCGTCTCCATTGGCGCTGTGATAACCGCTGTTCTCCTCACCTTTGGCTGGATGATGGAGCGCTCTATCAATAATCATTTCGTCCAGCAGGATGTGGATGAGCTCAACTCAGTAGTTCAGGCGTTGCAATACCTCCTCGCGACCGTACCGGCCGATATACCCGCCGACGAGCTGCATCAGCGTCTCGCTAGCGTGGTAACAGGCCATCGTAACGCCCAATACCAGATCAGGACCGAGAGTGGGTCATTGATCTACTCGACACCGGGTTTCAATCTGGACACCTTCGCCCGAACTGCCCGGCCCGTAGAAAACATCACTATCGATACGGTTGAGAGCTGGAATGATCACCAGGAAGCGTTCCGTGGTGCGGTCTTGTGGCTCGAATCAGGCCGGCTTGAAGACGCCTCCAGGCTCAGGCTCGCGGTAGCCACGGGTATCGACTTTCATCTGCATTATCTGGACAGTTTTCGAAGCTACCTCCGGATTGTCACCCTTTTTGCGTGCTTGATAGCCCTGCTGGCAACCTGGTTCGCCGTTTATCAGGGGCACGCTCCTATTCGACGTATCAGTAGGGAGATGAGACGCATCAGATCTGATCAGCTGCATATTCGTCTTGAACCGCAATCCGTGCCTGCCGAGCTGGTAGAGCTGACGGTGTCCTTCAACGACATGATTGGCCGACTTGAGGATGTATTTCGACGCCTCTCGGACTTTTCCGGAGACATCGCCCACGAGCTACGGACTCCTATTACCAATCTGCGCACCCAGACTGAGGTAGCGCTGACCCAGGCTCGCAGCGTGGAGCAGTACCGGGAAGTGCTGTATTCCAACCTCGAAGAATATGACCGCATGGCCAAGATGGTCGGTGACATGCTTTTCCTGGCTCAGGCTGATAATCAGTTGCTTAAGCCGGAATTGGTCGATATCGATCTCCAATCAGAGCTGAGAAACCTTTTCGATTACTTCAGCGCTTGGGCAGAAGAGCGGCAGGTTCTGCTGGAGAATGCCGGAGAGCCGGTTCATGTGCTTGGCGATCAACTGATGATCCGTCGTGCATTGAGTAATCTGCTGTCCAATGCAATCCGGCATACTCCGGAGGGTGAGAGCGTGATGACCACCCTTAAAGCGCACTCCGATAGCGTAAGAATCCGCATAAAGAACCCCGGCCCACCTATACCTGAAGAGCATTTGAATCATATTTTTGAACGATTCTACCGGCTTGATGCATCCCGCCAACGAAGCAGCGAAGGTGCGGGGCTTGGCCTGGCCATCACTAAATCGATTATCGAAGCGCATGGAGGAAGGATCAGGGCGTTCTCCACAGCGGAGGCCACCACCTTTGAGGTTCGGTTACCACTCAAACTGGATTAAATGACGACATTGCTGCCCTGTAAGTTGGTAACCACAGGGCAGCAACCCGGCATTACACCGCCATCCGCTCGCATTCTTCTGCACATTTTCTGCAAGCTTCGGCGCACCGCTGACAGTGCTCCATCTGATGTTTCCCGCATTCCTCTGCACAGGCCCGGCACACCTTCGCACACAGCGCACAAAACTCCTTGGCCAGCTCACTATCACGGCTCATTAATACGGCCGCCAGCGAACAAATATCTGCGCAGTCCCGATCAAGCTCAATGCAACGAGCCATCGCTTTCACGTCTTCCTCACGCAAGCATGCGGAAGCGCACATTTCACATGCCTGAGCACATGCCCAACATGCCTGGATACAAGACTGGTACATGGAATTAGTCATTGCGTTCTCCGGAATCGTTGTTTCATCGTTAAACATAGTTGCTTGAGAGCTCCTTCAAGAGTCGCCCACATGAAATACGACCGACATGAACTGACCCCGTTCAGGCGATCTTCATTACAATTCTGTAAGGAACATAACCCTTCGCTTTTATTTCAGAAGTATCTCGGTGCGTTTTGTAGTGACGGATGGCCCAACCCCGATCTCTGACATAAATGTCATTTTCAGGTCAGGCTCAAGTCAGGTTATTTTCCATATACTCTGTGTAAATACGGCAAGAACCATAGGAAGGTTACATCGTGGTTTAGCTGCTTATGGATTAGCTATGAAGGCGATTATGCGACTCTTGCTCCTGCTATTAGCGCTTACGTTTCCCATTAATGGGATCGCGCAACTGTATATGTCAACATGGCCGTCAATGCATCACGCCACGCTTGATGGTGAATCTGAATGTCATGGCGCGCAGGCGCAGCAGGACAAGCCCCCCGTCTGCAAAGCAGAACACCAATGCAACCTAGCTAGCCTTCTTCAAGTCCTTGCGGGAAAAGCACAGGCGATCCCCTTGGCAAAGCCCATACCTATTCCATACGTCCGCTCACTCCTCGCTCGAAGCCCAGACAGCGTCTGGCATCCACCCCGTACACAACTGATCTGATTCAAGTCTCAGCCTGGATTTAATACCCCGGGCTGGTTACTGCGCGCCTTTGGCTCGCATGGATGATCAGGAATTTAACATGAGATCTAATAAACCTAGGGCTCCGCTCTGCGCGGTAACCTTGATCGCGGGTGTGCTGTTATACCCAACATTCGCGGCGGCATTAACGCTGGAACAAGCTTTGCAGTTAGCCGAACAGACGGCTCCTTCGCTGGAGGCCAGGGCAGCAGATGTGCAAGCTGCGCAAAGCTCGGCGGTCTTTGCTGGCGAACTCCCCGACCCGAAACTGACGCTCGGGTTGCAAAGTGTGCCTATCGAAGGCGAGTCACGCTGGCGGGCAGACAGGGACGCCATGACCATGCAGATGATCGGAGTGATGCAAGAGGTTCCAAACCGTGCCAAAAGACGGGCGCGAACTGAAGCAGCACAAGCCGGCATCGAGGCCCGTGGTGTCCAGCAGTTTGCGGAGCTTTTAAATATCCGCCAGGAAACTGCCGAAGCATGGCTTGCCGCCTTCGCAATCGAGCAAAAGCTGACTCTTTTCAAGGGTTTTTACCATGAGAATCAGCTTTTCTCGCAAGCTATCAAAGCGCGTATTGCCGGAGGGGCAGGCCAGACAGCAGATAGCGTCCTGCCTCAGCAAGAGGCCGCCTTGCTCGCCGAAAAAGAGGATGAGCTGTTAACCATGCGGACAATTGCGCGAGCCGAGCTCCGGCGTTGGATAGGTGATGCTGCAAGCCAGAGTCTTACCGGCGACTGGCCCGAATGGCGAGCTGATCCGGCGTCGTATCAGCAGAACCTGCAACGCCGCCCTGCCTTACTTGCCTACGAACCTATGACACGCGAAGCAGAGGCCAAGGTGCGCCAGGCTATCGCCGAGAAAACGCCGGATTGGAGCTGGGGCGTCGATTATCTTCGCCGCGGCAATGAGTTCAGCGACATGGTGAATATCAGCGTCAGCTTTGACCTGCCTATTTTCACCGGCTCCCGTCAGACCCCCAAAATTGCGGCCGAGCGCGCAAAACTCAGCCAGTTAGAGGCGGAACGTGAAGTAGCCCTCCGTATACACACCCAGCAACTTGCCGCCGATCTGGCTGAGTACCAGCGCCTCGACCGCGCTCTGGCGCGCCTTGATCAGACGTTATTACCTTTGGCCGAGGAGAAGGTTCGCCTTTCTCTGGCTGACTACAGCGCCGGTACCGGTGAGCTTACCTCGGTGATCGATGCACGACGCCAACTGGTCGACACACGTCTGCGCCGCGTGGATACAGCGCGCGACAGATCGCTCAGCAACGCTCGTCTGCACTTCGCCTCTGGAGATACCCAACCATGACCACCCCATTTAAGCGCATTGCTTTCAGTCTCAGCTCTTCCCTGATCATCCTGGTCGCAACTATGGCCGGCCTGCCTGCAGCAGGCTTTGCTTCTGAAATGGCAGACAAGGAGGTGCTGTACTGGTACGACCCGATGATGCCGCAACACAAGTTCGATAAGCCCGGCAAATCCCCTTTTATGGACATGGATCTCGTGCCTCGATATGCAGACGAAGCCGGTAATGGTGCAACCATGAGCATTGATCCAGGTATCACGCAGAACCTCGGTATGCGACTGGCCACTGTACAGCGTGAGTCGATGAACCAGTCATTCAGGGCAGCAGCCACATTGGCGTTCAATGACAGGGATGTGGCGATAGTGCAGGCACGCAGCAGTGGCTTTGTCGAGCGCGTTTACGACCTTGCCCCAGAGGATGTCATCGCCAAAGGCGCCCCCCTGGTGGATATCTTCGTGCCTGCCTGGGCAGCGGCTCAGGAAGAGTACCTGGCTATCAGTAAGGTAGGCGATGCACAGCTGCTCGCAGCCGCGAAACAAAGGTTACGGCTTACGGGCATGCCGACAGAAACAATCGGCCAACTGGAAAGAAGTCATAAAGCACACCCGGTCTGGACAGTAACAAGCCCAATAGGCGGGACAGTGAAGACACTGGATGTGCGCCAGGGTATGACAGTACAAGCGGGTGACTCTTTGGCCAGCGTCAATGGGCTGGACACCGTCTGGCTGGAAATTGCGGTACCCGAGGCGCAGGTTACAAACCTGGCTCCGGGACAAAGCATCACCGTGCACCTGCCCGCCTTTGCAGGCGAACCGCTTGAGGCAACCATTCAGGCGCTGTTGTCGCAGGCCAATCTGGACAGCAGAACGGTGCGCGTTCGTGCTGAGCTGCCCAATCCCGAGCAACGACTTCGCCCGGGCATGACCGCCGAAGTGACACTGAACCGGAACATAGAGCATGCGCTGGTCGTTCCTGCGGAAGCGGTTATTCGCACCGGTCGGCGTTCCCTGGTCATGCTGGCGGAAGCAGAGGGACGTTACCGCCCCATCGAGGTGCGTACCGGGCGCGAGTTCGGCGACAAGACCGAGATACTCGACGGCCTGGAGGCTGGCCAGACAGTCGTCGCCTCTGGACAGTTTCTGCTGGACTCCGAGGCAAGCCTGCGCGGTTTGACAGCGCAAACTCTGGAAGATGTTGATCATGCTCATGGGCCAGTCCTGCATGAGGCCGAAGGCACAATCGTCGGCCTGGAAGATGGCATGGTGGGCCTGTCGCATGGGCCGTTCAAAACACTGCATATGCCCGGGATGACTATGGCTTTTCCGGTCGCGGACCCATCCCTGCTTGCAGGCGTGCAAGTGGGCAGTCGGGTTCGTGTTGCCGTACGCGAGAGCGACGAGGGACTGATCATTGAACACATCGAAACACTGGAGGCCCCAGAATGATTGCTGTCATTATCCGGTGGTCGGTAGCCAACCGTTTCTTGATTCTGCTGGCCACCTTGTTTGCAGTGGCCTGGGGCGTGTGGTCGGTCAAGAATACTGCAATGGATGCGCTGCCTGACCTGTCCGATGTTCAGGTCATCATCCGTACGCCCTTTCCGGGGCAGGCGCCACAAATTGTCGAAAATCAGGTGACCTACCCGCTGACGACAACCATGTTGTCCGTGCCGGGGGCCAAGACTGTTCGTGGCTACTCCTTCTTCGGCGATAGCTTCGTTTACGTCCTGTTCGAGGACGGCACTGATCTCTATTGGGCTCGCTCACGGGTGCTGGAGTATCTGAGTCAGGTGCAAAGCCGCCTGCCTGCTACCGCCAAGCCCGCTCTGGGGCCTGACGCTACCGGGGTGGGCTGGATTTACCAGTATGCGCTGGTAGACCGCACGGGAAATCATGATCTCGCCCAGTTGCGATCGCTGCAGGACTGGTTTCTGCGCTACGAGCTCAAAACGTTACCCAATGTGGCGGAAGTGGCTCCCATAGGCGGAATGGTCAAACAGTACCAGGTGGTGCTGGATCCGGTGCGCATGGCCAGCAGAGGGGTGACTCAGCAGCAGATCGCCCAGGCGATTGATGAGGCCAACCGGGAGACAGGCGGCAGTGTGCTTGAACTGGCGGAAACCGAGTTCATGGTGCGTGCGACGGGATATCTGCAAACCCTGGATGACTTTCGCGCCATCCCCCTGCGTCTCGACAGCGGCGTCCCGGTAACCCTGGGGGACGTAGCACATATCCAGCTCGGCCCGGAGATGCGTCGTGGTATAGCCGAGCTCGATGGTGAAGGTGAGGTGGTGGGAGGGGTGGTTATCCTGCGTAGCGGCAAGAACGCACGGGAAACCATCGCCGCAGTCCAGAACAAACTGGATGAGCTTAAGGCCAGCCTCCCTGAGGGGGTCGAAATCGTCACGACCTATGACCGCAGTAAGCTGATTGATAGTGCGGTCAAAAACCTCAGCTCCAAACTCATTCTAGAATTCATCATCGTGGCACTGGTATGTGCGCTTTTCTTGTGGCATTTGCGATCATCCCTGGTGGCGATTGTTTCCTTGCCCATCGGCATCCTGATTGCTTTTATCATCATGCAGCGCCAGGGCATCAACGCCAACATCATGTCCTTGGGCGGCATCGCCATTGCGATTGGCGCCATGGTGGATGCGGCCATCGTAATGGTTGAGAACGCACACAAACATATCGAAAGCTGGCACCGAAAACATCCTGACGCCACCTTGAAAGGCGAGGCGCACTGGAAGGTGATCACCGAGGCGGCCGTCGAGGTTGGGCCAGCGCTGTTTTTCTGTCTGCTGATCATTACGCTTTCGTTCATCCCGGTGTTTACCCTCGAAGCTCAGGAAGGTCGGTTATTTGGCCCGCTGGCTTTCACCAAGACCTATGCCATGGCAGCGGCGGCGGGCCTATCGGTCACCCTGGTGCCGGTGCTGATGGGCTACTGGATTCGCGGGAAAATCCCCGACGAACACCGTAACCCGCTTAATCGCGGCCTCATCAAGGTATATGAGCCCGTGCTCGACGCAGTGCTACGCTGGCCAAAAACAACCCTGGGGGTCGCCGTTCTGGTCTTTCTGACTGGTTTATGGCCTGCGTCTCAGCTGGGCGGCGAGTTCCTGCCACGCATGGACGAAGGCGACCTGCTGTACATGCCTACGGCGCTTCCCGGATTATCCGCAGCCAAAGCATCGGAGCTATTGCAGCAGACGAACCGGCTGATCAAAACAGTCCCGGAAGTGGCGCGGGTATTCGGCAAAGCCGGCCGCGCCGACTCAGCCACCGACCCGGCGCCGCTGGAAATGTTTGAAACAACTATCCAGTTCAAGCCCAGGGACGAATGGCGGCCAGGCATGACCTCTGAAAAGCTGGTGGAGGAGCTGGATCAGGCAGTACAGGTACCCGGCCTGGCTAACCTCTGGATACCACCGATACGTAACCGCATCGACATGCTCGCAACGGGTATCAAAAGCCCGATAGGCGTAAAAGTGTATGGCACTGATCTGGCGCAGATTGAAAAAACCACCCAGGCAATTGAGGACATAGCCAAAACGATACCGGGTGTCACCCTGTCGTTGGCGGAAAGACTGACCGGTGGACGCTACATCGATGTGGATATTGATCGGCAGGCGGCTGCACGTTACGGCCTGAATATCGCTGACGTGCAGGCCATAGTCGCAGGCGCTATCGGTGGGGAAACTATTAGTCAAACCGTCGAAGGGCTCGCCAGATACCCCATCAACCTCCGTTACGGGCGCGAATGGCGCGACTCAATCAGCACCTTGCGTGAGCTCCCGATATTCACGCCCCAAGGCGCGCAGATCACCCTGGGCACCGTTGCCAACATCCAGGTGGTTGATGGGCCGCCGATGCTCAACAGTGAAAACGCCAGATTATCAGGTGTGGTTTACATTGACGCGCGCGGTCGGGACATGGCTGCAGTGGTCAGCGACCTGAAAGACAGGATCAACGAGAGTGTCGAGCTCGGAGCCGGCATGAGTATCAACTACTCGGGCCAATTTGAATTCATGGAGCGGGCCAATGCCAAGCTGAAGCTGGTGGTGCCCGCCACGATGTTGATCATCTTTGTACTGCTCTACCTGATATTTTCACGTATTGGCGAAGCAATGCTGATCATGGTGACCTTGCCTTTCGCTCTCACCGGTGGCGTCTGGTTCCTATACCTTCTGGATTATCACTTTTCCATTTCCGCCGGCGTCGGCTTTATTGCCCTGGCAGGCGTGTCAGCAGAATTCGGCGTGATCATGCTCCTTTATCTGAAGAACGCCTGGGTTGAAAGACAGAAAAAAGGCGCTCAGGGCGAAGCGGATCTACTGGATGCCATTCATGAAGGAGCCGTACAACGGGTACGCCCGAAGGCCATGACAGTTGCGGTCATTATCGCCGGGTTACTGCCGATCCTCCTAGGCAGTGGCACCGGCAGCGAAATCATGAGCCGTATTGCCGCACCCATGGTAGGTGGAATGATCACCGCCCCCCTACTCTCCCTGTTTGTCCTGCCGGCAGCTTATTTGCTTATGCACCGCAGGCGCTCAAGGCTTTTAACAACACCACCGACCAGTAAATTTGGAGAAAATTGATGAGACTCATATCTGCAAGTATCGCGATGCTATTGTTAACGCCTGTTGCTGCCACAGCTGCGGAGCAACCAGGACATAACAATCACATGAATCATAACGCGATGAGTCAAAGAGCACCCGCAGAAACCGCAATTGCCACCGGCACGGTTAAAAAGATTAATCTGGAAAGCGGAATGATGGTGATCGCCCATGATCCCGTTGAATCCTTGGGCTGGCCGTCGATGACCATGAGCTTCAAAGCTTCGCCTGATCTAATGCAAGACCTGAAGGAAGGCGATGTGATCGAGTTCGAATTCACATCCAGCGGCATGCATTCGACCATAATCAGTAAAGATAAAATGTAAGCGAGAAAAAGCGGCCGTCATTGATGGCGGCCGCGATTTCAACCGCCTCGTTGTGACGAATCAGTTATTCCTGGTGAAAAGCAGGGAAACGCTTGGCGGCGTGGTCGGTATGGCATGCAACACACGCGTTTAACATCTGCGAAAATATCTCGCGTTGCTCGGCTTTGTTCCCCACACGTGCCGCTTCGGCCAGCGTCGCGCTCATTTTATGAAGTGCTTCATCCTTTCTTAAAAACTCGTCTGACGCAGTGCTGATCAACGCTTGCTGCTGCTCTTCTGTCAGCTCTTGCGCAAGAATAAAGCTGTCGTGAATTTGCTGGGCCTCCCGAGCGACAACCTCATCTTCTCCCCTCACCATGGCGTCGGTAATGGTTTGCGTAGAACCTAGAATGGCTATCATTTCCTGTATCAAAAGTACGCGCACATCTATAGGGAGTTCAGAGCCTATATCTTCCTGTGCGCTAACAGTTGTGCTCAGAGAGCTTACGCAAAAAAAAATGAAGAACATTGATTTCTTCAGGCGTGATCGATTTATCATTATGTTAGGTCTCTTTGACATGGAACGGAGGATCAGATATTACTGCAATCACACCTTAGTCCCTGCTATCAGGCTCATCAAGCGGTAATCCCCCCATTTTTAGCGGGGCTCAGAAGTAGAGTCAGGCCACCATGGCCAACTTCTGTCGTGGCGTGATACCACCTAGGGCCATGTTTGGTCGTTCGTTATTGTATGTCCAGAGCCAGTGTGTGGCGAAGTCCTGAACCTGCTCAATCGAATCAAACAGATAATGCGATAGCCAGTCATAACGCACGGTACGGTTGTAGCGTTCGATGTAGGCATTCTGTTGCGGCTTGCCCGGCTGGATAAAGCTCAGACGGATGCCACGCCTTTCAGCCCAGGTAGCCAGCTTGCCGCTGATATATTCAGGGCCGTTGTCACAGCGAATGGTAGTCGGCTTACCCCGCCACTCAATGATTTGATCCAGTGACCTGATGACCCGGTCTGCGGGCAGCGACAGATCTACTTCGATACCCAGCCCTTCGCGGTTGAAATCATCCAGCACATTGAACAGGCGGTAACTGCGCCCATCACCAAGCTGATCATGCATGAAGTCCATTGACCAACACTCATTGACCGTGGCGGGCACAGCCAGAGGCTCAGGCTTCTCACGCATAAGCCGTTTCCTGGGCTTGATCCGTAGATTCAACTCCAGCTCCCGGTAAATGCGGTAGACGCGTTTGTGGTTCCAGCCAAAGCGCTTCACATTACGCAAATACAGGAAGCACAGACCAAAGCCCCAGTTGCGCTGATTCTCGGTCAGACGCAGCAGCCAGTCGGCGATCAAGGCATTCTCGCCGCTCAGCCTGGCCTGGTACCGGTAGCACGTCTCACTGATTCCGAACAGCCAACAAGCCAGCCGGATACTGATCGCTTTCTCTGCGACGGCCTTTTGCGCCATCTCACGGCGGCGAGACGGCTTCACCACTTTTTTTCAATGGCTTCCTTGAGTATCTCGGCCTTGAGCCGCTCCTCGGCATACATCTTCTTCAGGCGCCGGTTCTCGTCCTCAAGCTCCTTGAGCCGGGTCATCATGGATGCATCCATGCCGCCAAACTTGGACCGCCATTTGTAAAAGGTCGCACTGCTGATGCCGTGCTCACGACACAGCTCCGGCACCGGAACCCCGTTCTCGGCCTGCTTCAGGACGGCCAGTATCTGACTGTCGGTAAAACGTGATTTTCTCATGCAGAATCTCCCTGCGTGCAGCTTACGGAAAATTCTACTTATGAGCACCGTGGTTTTTAGGGGGGATTACCAAGCAGTCCTTTGTAGTGTCAGACCGCTTATTACTTAAATTAATCAGCACCCAAACAAAGAACCAAGCCCTCAATTATTGCCTGGACATAACGTACCAGAGGTACGATACTCCAGAATGCGCAACTCGCCACTAGAATCTTTATATGCCATCTGCGCTGGCATCACACCACAACCTATATTTCTCGAGGTGAGGTGTAGCACCTTCTCTACGTCAAGCTTCATTCCGTATTGGTAATGCTCTGTTACCGGTGGATTTTTACCAATTGACAAGGCATATTCGCGCCATTTCATCTCATTTTTTCTTATCATTTCACCATAAACAGGATCAATAATCCCCTCCGCCATCACTAGAGAAGAAAAAAACATAATAGAAATAGCGGCAATCTTATTTTTCATTCCTATGACCCCGTCACGTTTAAATTTAGTGGGATAAATGATGCCATACGAACCTGTCATTAGAATGAAAGACACATTACAAAATTGCAATCTTCCATATGCTTTGAATGTGCCAGCATCAATAAGTCGCAATTATTACATAATTGTAATTTAGCCGTCATCTTGCGTTCAGGTTTCTCAATTTATGATTAGTATGCCCGCCTAACCTATAGCCTAAGGTATATCTATGAAAACTATCGTCACTATTTTTACTCTCATTTTCGCTCTCAACTTCGCCGCTACGGTACATGCAGAGGATGGAAGCATGCGCTATAGGGAGATGGTGGAGAAACTGCGTGAACAAAATAAAGAGCGAAGAGAAGCAAAACAAGAACAAGAACAAGAGAATGAAAAACAGGTAAATCAGACTAAAAAACAAGAACCAGTCTCAACAAATGATAAAAAGTGACAAATACGCGCTGTACCACCCCGAGGATCTCAGCCCAGCCAGTGTTTTGTATTCACTAGCTGGGCGATTTTACGCTCAAACCCAGCCCCGTAACACGCCGATGCCTGGCTTGATCGCCTTTACGCTGATGGAAAAGCACATCATTACCCTCTTGGACAAATAAGCATTCCCATCAACTAATTCCCTGTCGGCGCCGAGATCCCGCACCGCTCCGCCACCTCTCGTGCGAGCACTGATGCTGCTGCCCGCCCAAAAATGACAAAATCGTAATTTAACGTTAACTTTACCGTCAGCCCTCGCGTGCATAATGGGTAATTACTGCGAAGCTCAGTGTGCCTACCCATAGCCGAGATGTAGCGAAGAATAAATGCGAGAAGCTATAGAAAACATGGAAATCAAAAGAAAACTCAAACTGTTAGATTGCGCGGCATGACTGAAACCATAACCAAGGTATACTGATGAGAGTCCTGATTATTGAAGACGAGGTTAAAACAGCGGAATATCTCTACCAAGGGCTAAGCGAAAGTGGCTACACCGTTGAAGTGGCCTTGAATGGTATTGACGGCCTTCACATATTTAAAAACCATGATTTCAACCTGGTTATTTTGGATGTCAATTTGCCCGGTGCAGATGGATGGTCTGTATTAAAAGAAATACGCCGAACAAGCGACGCCCGTGTGATGATGTTAACTGCTAGCGGAAGGCTTACAAGCAAAGTAAAAGGTCTCGACTTAGGTGCCGATGACTACCTTGTAAAGCCTTTCGAATTTCCAGAGCTACTTGCAAGAATTAGATCCCTCTTAAGAAGAAGTGAAAAAATAATTGAGAACGATGCTTTAATTGTTGCTGATCTGACGCTTGACCACATCGGCCATCGCGCATATCGAGCCGGTTCACGTATCGACCTGACTGGAAAGGAATTTTCTCTACTGCAACTGCTGATGCGTAACCCAGGCGTTGTTATGACCCGCACTCAAATAACATCCTTGGTCTGGGACATAAATTTTGATTGTGATACGAATGTGGTGGATGTATTCATTCGCAGGCTTCGTGCAAAAATTGATGAACCCTTCGATAAGAAGCTTATTCATACTTTACGTGGGGTTGGATATGTTCTTGAGGACAGAGGATGAGTAAGCCGCTCAGCCTGTCACTACGTATAGGGCTCTCCGTCAGTATAATGGGATCGGCATTAGTCGTTCTTATTTTCAGCCAGTCTTGGTTTACTTTACGCACTCAATTAGAAGTAATTGCCGAGTCCAAGCTGGCACAAAAACTTGGACAAATAGAGCACAGTGTATTAGAAGCTGGCCCAGCGTCGATCGATGAAATCGATCCACACATGGTGGATGACCTGATTTCTGGGCATACAGATATGAGTTTAATGGTCTGTAATGCTGAGCTGTCCGGTAGCCCGATATTTACTGTTGGTTTAATACCCGCAGCGATAGAAAACACTATATCATGCAACAAGAACTCAGATTTTTACCAAAAACACTTCGATAAATCCGGAGTAAACTCTTTAGTTGCACATACCAGCATACGAATTCCTGTAAGCGGAGAAGCAATACGGTTGATTCTAATCAGCGATCGTGCAGAAGATCTTTATTTGCTCGCTGCGTACCGAAAATCAACTTTAATAGCTATACCAATTTTCCTAATCATTATCGGGATGGGTGCATGGTGGATCGCGAAGCGCGGACTGGCTCCTCTAAACACATTTAGAAGCTTAACATCTGCTGTTACTACAAGTGAGCTAAAAGGAAGGATTGAATGCCAGGACCTCCCGTTCGAGCTTAACGAGCTTGCCGATAGCGTGAACCTCATGCTGGAGCGGCTCGAAGATGGAGTGAAGCAGCTAGCGGACTTTTCCGATAACTTAGCCCATGAGTTGCGTTCACCCATAACAAACCTCATGGGAAAAGCGCAAGTGGCACTATCGAAAAACAGAACCTCCGATCAGTATAAAGAAACACTAGAGTCTTGTGTTGAAGAGCTTGAACGTGTGTCTCGTATTGTCTCAGACATGCTTTATCTTGCACAAACAACTCAAGCAGATAGCGCTGCCTCTGAAAGCCTATCACTAAACAAAGAAGCCAACCACATTGTTAACCTATTCAACGCTATCGCGGAAGAAAAGAGAGTGAGACTGTCAGTGGTGGGAGACGATTTTATTCTGGGTGATAAGCTCATGATACAGAGAGCCATCTCCAACCTATTATCGAACGCTATAAGACACGCTCCCGTAGATAGTTCTGTACCTATAGAAATAATAAGCCAGAGCAACCAAGCATTTCTATCTATAAGCAACAGTGGCCCAGGCATACCCACTCAACACTTACACAAAATATTCGAACGTTTTTATCGTGTTGATAGCGGTCGCTCCCGTGCTGAAGGCGGAATAGGTCTTGGCTTGGCCATGGTTCGTACAATTATGGAGTTCCACAACGGGACTGTAACAGTTGAATCAGATATTCAGGGCCCTACAAAGTTTACATTAACGTTTCGGAAAATAAATCATGACTGACGCATCTGCCCAAGCTGCAATCTTTATGGATTGTTTTTGTACACTTATCCCGAGAAAGCGTCCGCCGAAATCATTATTATTATTTTGAATTAGAAAATTAAAACCTCTGTTTATTAGCTGAAGATATACTTGCATCCATATTTTATTTAATACTCGTTGGCTACACCACGAGCATCCTTCAACTACTAGCCTCGAGAGGCTCATATGTCTTTGATATTTAGCCGCCCCTTATTCTTGGTTGGCTTTACCGCAGCTGCGGCGTTTACATTGACTCCTTCCGCTCTCGCAGAGCCAGCCCCTACTTATGAGGCCCTGCTTGAAAAACTTGACCAGAACCCTCTGTCAATTGAAAGCATGGCGGCTCATGAGGCTGCCGAGGGGCGGGCGCTTCAGGCACACGCTCGGCCAAATCCAACCATATCTCTGGAGGCCGAGAACGCCTATGGAAGCGGGCCTTTTAACGGGTACGATGCCGCCGACACTACCTTCTCGATCAGCCAACCATTGGAGCTATGGGGACAGCGGGGTGCTCGCATAGATGCGGCACAAGCCCAAGTTGAGGTGACAGGTATACGCCGAGACCAAATGCGCTGGGTTCTTTCCGCAAACCTAGCCCAGGCCTACGCAGAAGCTGAAGCTGCTTCGTTGCGTTACGACTTGGCTGCACAAGCTTTATCGTTGACCCAAGCAGATGCTGAGGCGGTATTAGCACTGATCGATAAAGGCAGAGAAGCCGCGCTACGAGGCGTTCAAGCCGAGAGCGAAGTGGAGGCTGCCCGCGCAAATGTGGACGTGGCACGCGCCAACCGTGAAACGGCCTTCGGGCGCCTTTCGGCACTGTCAATGCTGGCCGAGCCGATCACCTCTATTGGCGACGACCTTTTAAATCGCGTTCCTCAGTCTATCACTTCGGAGCCCCGGGAGCTCCCCGCCGTAAAGGTTGCGAAAGCGGAGCTTGATGCAGCAGAACGTCAAGTCAATGTGGAGCGGCTTCGAGCCCGTCCGGACGTAACAGCCGCATTTGGTGTACGACGTTTTGAGGAGTATCGCGCTGAGGCACTCGCATTCGGAGTCAGTGTCACGCTCCCTTTGTTTGATAGAAATACTGGCGCTATTAGCGCAGCACGTGCCGAACAAAGGGCTGCGGAAGCAAGATTAACCAGCCAAGAATGGGCCGCCCAAGCCGAGCGCAGGGCGGCTCAATCTAGTCTGGATGCTTCCATCAGCCGAACCGCCGCTGCAGATGCTGGCGAAGTCGCAGCGGAAGAAGCATATCGACTGGCTCGCATTGGGTTCGATGCTGGACGTATATCACAACTGGAACTGAGAAGCTCCCGGGCGGCGCTTATCGCAGCAGGCAATAACGCCGTAGATGCGCGACTAGCGCGCGCGCTTGCAGAAATAGCTTTGGCACGACTGGTTGGTCGTGCCCCCTTTGTGGAAACATTCTAATGAAGAGTAATAAATTCTTTTTTATGCCCGCCCTCCTTGTTGCAGTGATAATCGGCTTTGGTCTTGCCCAAGTTTATCCTGGCGTTGATAAACCCTCAGCGTCACTCGCTCATGCAGGCATCGACGATGATGAGCACGGACATGACGATGAAGATGGCCATAGTGATAATGAGGATCACGTTGACGAACCCCTTGAAGGTGTTATCACCCTGACGGCAGGACAGATCAAGGCATCCGGTATCAATATCGTCGCGGTTGGCCGCGGTAGCGGTAATGAGATCCGTGTCGCCGGACGGATAGAATCCACCATGGGCGCCCGCACCGAGATCACCACCATGGTAGGCGGACGAATCGACAGCGTACTGATTGCTCCCGGTGAGAAGGTGCACGCAGGGCAGCCGATCGCTTTCGTAATTAGTGGCGAAGCGGCCCTTATGCGAGCAAACGCTGACGCCGCGTCCGCCGAAGCCGATGCGGCTCGCCTTGAATATCAGCGTGACCAGAATCTGGTCGAACAGGGTGTCGTTGCCCGACGAGAACTGGAAGCGTCTCGCGCTCGCTCGTTAGCCGCCGATGCGGCTTACAGGGCCGCGCGAGCCCAGACCAAGGCAATCGGCTCCCCCGATACCGAAGGACGAATTGCAATCAGCAGCCCGATAGCAGGCGTTGTGGGTGCAATCGAGGTAATGCCTGGTGGATTCGTCGCTTCAGGCGCAAGTATTGCTGATGTTTCCGATCCCAAGAAAACAGAAATTGTCTTTACTGCGCCACCGGCACTGTCTGCTCAAATCGAGCCAGGGAATAGTATTGAGGTGTCGGGGCCAACCGGCAACTTTGAAGCAGTGGCGATTGGCGTAGCGGCTAATTTCCGGCAGCAAGGTAGCGCCACACTCATTCGCGCACGCCCGGTTTCGGGCACTTTACCGCCCGCTGGTTCCCCCGTGTCAGGCATTATCGTGACCAATAGCTCCGAGGCTGGCCTGAGAGTTCCCGCTGACGCAGTACAAACAGTGGATGGTCGCTCAGTTGTCTTCGTCGCCATTGACGGTGGATTCAAAGCTATACCGGTGCTTGCCGGCCGTCGGACTGGCGGTAACATCGAGATTCTCAGTGGGCTGTCCGGTTCCGAGCGCATCGCCGGAGCCAACGCCTTTCTTCTTAAAGCAGAACTCGCCAAGGGCGAGGCTGAACACAGCCACTGAGGAAAACTCATCCAATGTTTAAGCTCATTATCGAAGCCTCAGTACGCTTCCGTTGGTTCATAGTGCTCGCCGCCACAGCGATGTGCGCTTATGGACTATTTGAATTAAAGCAATTGCCAATCGATGCTGTACCAGATATCACCAACCGACAGGTACAGATCAACACGGTGGCGCCAGCACTTGTACCTGACCAGATCGAACGTCAGGTAACTTACCCTCTGGAAACATCGTTAGCCGGAATCCCCGGTTTGACCAATACGCGTTCGATTTCGCGCAACGGCTTTTCGCAAATCACAGCCGTGTTCACTGACCAGACAGATATTTATTTTGCTCGTCAGCAAGTGGCGGAACGGATGCGCGAAGTGGAGGAAGACCTCCCTGAAGGTGCAGTACCGATGATGTCTCCGGTCACCACAGGGCTTGGTGAGGTTTTGATGTGGACGGTTGATTACGTTGCTTACGACGACGCTGGCCTCGGTGAACCTGGTCAGCCCGGATGGCAATCCGGTGAGGTTTATCTTACACCTGAAGGAGAATGGTTAACCACGCCCCAACAACGTGCGACTTATCTACGTACGGTTCAAGACTGGATCATCGCGCCACAAATGCGCTCCACACCCGGCTTAGCGGGCATCGACACGACCGGCGGTTATGTAAAAGAATATGCAGTGCGGCCCGATCCCGCACGTCTTGCTGCTTACGGATTGGGGCTGGGGGATCTGGTTCAAGCGCTGGAACGTACGAACGTTCAAGCCGGAGCGGGTTTCATAGAGCGTAGCGGGGAAGGCCTGGTCGTACGCGCCGATGCGCTTGCCGAGACAGTAGAGGATTTGGCGCAAGCCCCGGTGGCCAACCGTGCAGGCTTGGTCGTACGCGTTGCTGACGTGGCGACAGTTGAGATTGGACAGGCACCACGCTTGGGTGCCGCCACGCGCGACGGCCACGAAGCCGTGCTTGGCACCGCGTTAATGACCGCCGGAGGTAATAGCCGCACGGCTGCCCAAGCGGCGGCTACGCGCTTAGCTCAGGTCAGCAAGTCTCTGCCGCCAAGCATTGTCGTCGAGCCGGTGCTCGACCGCAGCGTTTTAGTCAACGCAACGATCGGTACCGTAGCCAGTAATCTAACAGAAGGTGCGTTGCTAGTGATCGTAGTGCTGTTCCTGTTGCTTGGGAATTTCCGAGCAGCAGCGATTACTGCTCTGGTGATCCCTCTTTCCTTTCTGTTTGCAGTTATCGGCATGAACCGGTTCGGTATCAGTGGTAACTTGATGAGCCTTGGTGCCCTTGACTTCGGCATTCTGGTCGATGGTGCAGTCATCGTAATCGAAGCGACCTTGTTGATGCTCAGTCAGCGACGCAAGGAATTGGGCCGCTCATTGACTGCTGGTGAGCGCTTAGGCGTAGCCGTGCAAGCCGCTCGTCGGATGGTAAAGCCTGCTGCATTTGGTCAGGTCATCATCCTACTGGTGTTCGCGCCGATCTTGACTCTGGAAGGCGTTGAAGGAAAAACCTTTCAACCCATGGCCGCCACCTTTATGTTGGCGCTTGCCGGTGCATTTATTCTTTCTTTCACATTAGTACCTGCTATGGCTGCCCTCTTCGTCCGCGAGCCCAAAATCGCTCTCGAAGCAACGGAAGGCGAGCATGAAACTCGCTTGATTCGCTACGCACGGCGCTTCATCGAGCCTGCAATATATGCAGCTGTCTCTCGACCCGTGCTTGTGCTTGGGTCGGCACTGCTGGCCTTAGCCGTCGGGGCAGGAGCATTCCAGTCTCTCGGGCGGGAATTTACACCGACTTTAGACGAAGGGGATATCGCCATGCAGGCTCTGCGGGTTCCATCCACTTCCTTGGACCAATCATTAACCATGCAGATGGCGCTCGAGCGAGCGATAATTGCCCAGCCTGAAGTGCGCACTATCTTTTCCCGCACCGGCACTGCGGAGGCGGCAGTAGACCCCATGCCACCCAATATCTCCGACGCTGTAATAATGCTCAAACCGAGAAGTGATTGGCCCGATCCATCACTGAACAAGGAGGATCTTATTACGCGCCTTGATAACATCGCTGGTGAACAAATCGGCAATGCCTTCGAGTTCAGCCAACCAATCGAGCTACGGTTCAACGAACTTATTTCAGGTGTGCGTACAGATCTAGCCGTGATGGTCTTTGGCGATAATTTTGACGTTTTGCAGGATGTAGCAGATCAGGTAGCGGGCCGTTTGCGTCAAGTAGATGGAGCAGCGGACGTACGCGTCGAACAGGTCTCAGGATTACCGAGTCTCACCGTGCAGATTGATCGATCAGCAGCAGCGGCTTATGGCCTTGCTGCCGCTGATATCAGCGAAGCAGTGGCCGTCGGAATTGGCGGTATGGCCGCAGGGCGCATTTTTGAAGGTGATAGACGCTTCGATGTGGTGGTTCGTCTCGATGAAGATTCCCGCAACGATCCGGTCAGTTTAGCCGCTTTGCCTATAACAACACCGGCAGGGGGCACCATCCCCCTATCTTCAGTCGCTCGTATCCAGATAAGCGAAGGTCTGAACCAGATTAGCCGTGAAAATGGCAGTCGCCGAATGGTGGTGCAAGCTAACGTTCGTGGTCGAGATCTAGGTGGTTTTGTAGCTGAAGCACAAACATCGGTAGCCAACGTCAATCTTCCACCTGGTATCTATCTCGATTGGGGCGGTCAGTTTGAGAATTTGCAGCGTGCCGAACAGCGGCTTATGGTGGTAGTCCCGTTTGTCTTCCTACTCATTGGCATTCTGCTATTTATGGCGTTGGGCAGTGCCAAGGAAGCGGCCATGGTGTTCGTCTGTGTTCCCTTGGCTTTAGTTGGGGGAGCGCTGGCATTGTTGGTCCGTGGAATGCCTTTTTCAGTATCCGCAGCGGTCGGTTTCATCGCGGTCTCTGGGGTCGCAACCCTTAACGGCTTGGTGCTAATGCAAGCCATCCGCGAACAACGGAATGCAGGTCAGTCGCCCCTCAAAGCGGCTGCAGCTGGTGCCGCCAGCCGCCTACGTGCCGTCCTGACTACTGCGCTGGTCGCGATTGTCGGCTTTATTCCGATGGCGATCGCTACCGGTGCTGGCGCAGAGGTGCAAAAGCCTCTTGCTACGGTTGTAATTGGTGGACTTATAACTGCCACGGCGCTCACTTTACTGGTGCTTCCTACTTTCGCCGCATTAGCGTTAAAGCCGAAGCACAGTAAGGTGTGAAGGCCAAGTTAAGCCAAACCATGCAAGCACCACAGCAAAAGGGTGGGAGATTTATGACGACAACAGTACGTATCGATTTATCTATCGTTCTGCCTGAAATACCGGATGCAGCAGATGCTTGCGTGGAGCGTCTTACGGATGGGTTGCGTGTCCAGAGAGGTGTCGAGGGTGTTCATATTCATGCGGACGGGGGAAATTCCTCGCACCAGTTATGCATCCATTACGACCCCGACACCCTGTCACTCGAGCGCATTGACGAGCTCGTCAATGCGGCTGGCGCAAGTCTTACATTGCAGTTTGGTCATCTTGTCTGGAGGGTCAAAGGTCTCGGCCATCCACGTCGGGCGCGTACAGTAACTGCCCAACTTCTGACACTGCCTGGTGTACTCGAAGCCGAAGCCAGCGATGCTGGTATGGTACGAGTAGAGTTCGATCGTACACAGACCAGCGAATCTGATATCCGTGAAACATTAACGAGGCTCCGTGTGCGCCGGGTACCCGAAGCGGATGAGCCAGCCCATCAACATGATAATGGTAACCATCAACATGGGGGAATCCTTGGTAAAAATACTGAACTGATCTTTGCTCTGATCTCTGGCAGTTTCCTGGCAGTCGGCTTCGCTATGGAGAAGCTACTGCCGTCTCCCAGTTGGCTGCCTTTGGCCTGCTATTTTGGTGGGTACTTTTTTGGTGGTTTCTACACCGTCCGAGAAGCAGTTCAGAACTTGAAACTTAAGCGCTTCGAAATTGATACGCTGATGTTGGTTGCGGCAGCTGGCGCTGCAGCATTGGGCGCTTGGGCCGAAGGCGCGTTACTCCTATTCCTATTTAGTCTTGGCCACTCCCTGGAGCACTACGCTATGGGGCGTGCCAAACGCGCAATTGAATCTTTAGCCCAACTTGCGCCAGAAACTGCTCGGGTTCGTCGAGAAGGCGAAATTCGGGAAATTAACGTGGAAGCGCTGACTCCTGGTGATGTAGTGCTTGTCCAACCAAATGAACGCTTGCCCGCTGACGGTTTCGTGATTGCTGGCGAAACAAGCATCAACCAAGCGCCCGTGACTGGTGAAAGCGTGCCTGTTGACAAGTACCCTGTTACCGACCCAGCACGAGCACAGGCCCGGCCTGATCTTCTTGACTCAGTGCATCGCGTATTTTCGGGCACCATCAACGGAACAGGTGCAATTGAGGTCCTCGTAACCAAGCGTGCGTCAGAGAGCGCTTTAGCTCGCGTAGTCAAGATGGTCAGCGAAGCCGAAACACGAAAATCACCAACGCAGCGGTTTACCGAACGGTTCGAACGTATCTTCGTACCAGCAGTATTGGCCACAGTTGTGCTGCTGCTATTCGCTTGGGTGGTGTTGGATGAGCCGTTCCGGGACAGCTTTTACCGAGCTATGGCGGTGTTAGTAGCAGCCAGCCCTTGTGCGCTCGCGATTGCGACGCCGAGTGCAATATTATCCGGCATCGCGCGAGCCGCGCGCAGTGGTGTTTTGTTCAAAGGGGGGGCCCCTTTAGAAATGCTCGGTTCGCTCGATGCGTTGGCTTTCGATAAGACTGGGACATTGACAGAAGGACGGCCTCGTATCACCGACATCGTCGCAGCACCCGGCGTTGAAGAAAACGAACTCATGGCGATAGCAGTCGCTGTTGAAGCTCTGAGCGATCATCCTTTAGCACGCGCTATCGCGCGCGATGGTGCGGATCACCTCGGTGAAATAGCGCCCCCCGTTGCAACCGGACTTCGCAGCCTTACCGGTTCAGGTGTGATCGCTCAAGTGGATGGCGAGACGGTAGAAATAGGCAAAGCAGAAATGTTCGGCAACGACGGTCGCCCGCCATTGGTAGCGCCGGTTGCGGCAACTGTCGAGCGGCTTCGCACCCAAGGACAAACCACCATGGTGGTTCGCCATGCAGGGCGGGATCTCGGTGTTATCGGCCTCATGGATACCCCGCGCGCATCAGCACGGCCTGCGCTTGAACGACTGCGCAGCATCGGCATCACTCGCATGATCATGATTTCAGGAGATAACCAACGTGTAGCCGATGCGGTAGCCAAGCAAGTTGGTTTGGACGAGGCATGGGGTGACCTCATGCCAGAAGACAAGGTCGCCGCAATCAACAAGCTGCGTGAAACCACCGAAGTCGCGATGGTTGGCGACGGGGTGAATGATGCCCCGGCAATGGCTCATGCTAGTGTTGGTATCGCTATGGGCGCAGCAGGCTCAGATGTGGCGTTGGAAACAGCCGACGTTGCATTGATGGCTGACAATCTTGCGCATTTGCCATTTGCTGTCGAACTCAGCCGACATACCCGCAAAGTTATTCGCCAAAATCTCTTCATCAGCCTTGGCGTCGTAACATTATTGGTCCCGGCAACTATCCTTGGACTGGGAATCGGTCCCGCAGTTATCGCGCACGAAGGATCGACGTTGGTAGTAGTGATCAATGCTCTTCGGCTGCTTGCCTATCGTGATAGATCAAATCAAGAATAGTCGATTCGTGCAGAGGTACTAAGAATATCCTGAGCCAACAGCTAGAAGTACCATCTCTGATGCCAACGCAATTGCCAAAGCTTAAAGCCGGCGTAGGCAAAACGGTAAATATACCGCAGCGTTATGGCAGTGTAGAGCAAGAAAAAGAGCACATTGAAAGGCGCCTTGATTATCTTCACCGGCGTACCGCTTGCGCTCACTGGCGGCGTGTTGTCCCTGTGGCTACGGGGCATGCCGCTGTCGATCTCGGCAGGTGTTGGCTTTATTGCGCTCTCCGGCGTGGCGGTTCTCAACGGTCTGGTGATGGTGGCCTTCATTCGCGATCTGTGGCGAGAACAGGGCGATCTGGTCACGGCGGTTGTGGAGGGTGCCTTGGTGCGTCTGCGTCCGGTCTTGATGACAGCGTTGGTGGCAAGTCTTGGTTTTGTACCAATGGCACTCAACACAGGCACCGGTGCCGAGGTCCAGCGACCGCTCGCTACAGTCGTGATTGGCGGGATCATTTCGTCGACACTGCTGACACTGTTCGTTTTGCCTATCCTGTACTCCATGTTTCACCGAAACGATCAAAACCACCGAGTTGAGGTTACGACATAACGTCGAAGTCGCCACGGCAAAAAAACAGGGCGCACCCACAAATGCGAAGCAGCCGATACAGATTGAAATTTCATTAGTGATAGGAGGCAACGTGGCACATCAACACCTACATAATGAACAGGCCGGTGATAAACGCATCTGGTGGGCAATAGCCGTCAATCTTGTCTTGACCGTTGCGCAAATAGCGGGGGGCATAGTTTCAGGGAGCCTCTCGCTGGTTGCCGATGCAATCCACAATCTGAGCGATGCCATCTCGATGGCCATCGCTTACGTTGCCAGGAGAATAGCTCGGCGCCCAGCCAACGAAGCGTGGACATTCGGATATGTTCGGGCAGAGATGATTGCAGCGCTTATAAACTACACCACCTTGATTGTGATCGGCTTGTATCTGGTTTACGAGGCAATCTATCGCTTTTTCGAACCGCAGCCTGTTCAGGGGTGGACGGTGGTGATTATCGCAGCTGTTGCTTTAGTGGTTGACACGATAACGGCCATGCTGACCTATTCGCTGTCAAAGTCCAGCATGAACATTCGGGCGGCTTTTTTACACAACGTGTCAGATGCGTTGGGGTCCGTTGCGGTCATCATTGCAGGGACGGTGATAATTCTGTATGACTGGGTATTTGTAGATCCCCTGATAACGCTGATGATAGCTGGGTATATATTATGGCAAGCGTTCTCGGAAATCGGTGGTGCCATACGCATACTCATGTCTGCCACCCCAAGGAATATAGATCCTCAAGAAATAATATCAAAATCATCAGCTATTACAGGCGTTGTTGGCATTCACCATCTGCACATATGGCCCATAGATGAGCACCGGGTATCGCTTGAGGCCCATGTCGTGATTGAAGACCATCTAATGAACCAAAGTGAAGAGATCAAAAATGATCTGAAAAACATGCTAGATAAAGAGTTTCTCATCAACCATAGCACCTTGGAAGTGGAATCCCGCTCAAATGAGTGTGGTGATGGAAAAATATATGGGCATTGAAAGAAATGGTGAATGGAAAAGCCCACTCCAGTTTCCGCATATTTCACAACATCAGCTATCAGCCATTAAAAAATGTAGCAGCCATCACTGCTATTCTAGTAGAGTCACACAGGTATGTTTATTCTTCTAACTGGAGCCCCTATGCATAACTCAATGCTTGCTGAATATCGTGATATCGAACGTCGAATCGAAGAAGAGCAGACAAGACTCAAAAGTCTGCTTGAAGACGAAATTTTAAAAAAAAGAACTAGAATTTGAAGAGAAATTTCAGCAACTAATGCAGGATTACGGTCTTGACCTCCGGGTTGCTTTGAGAATCATCAACCCTGATGCTAGAACCAAAAACGCAGCGGAAGTCCGTAGACCTGCTCAAAGGGTACGTCGTAAGCTGAAGGTATACACTAAATACTTGATCACTGCGCTCATGGTGATTCTGGTGTCTGAAGCGGCAAAGTACAGTGATCGTATCGGTGGTCTAATCGCAGCGCTTCCAATGGTTACTGTGCTGACCTTGATTTGGCTGCATGTTGAGCAGCAGCCAGACCAGAAAATTGCCAATCATGCATGGTACACCTTCTGGTATGTAATCCCGACGCTGCCAGCGATGCTTGTTTTTCCCGCTCTCATGTCACGATTCGGCTTCTGGCTGGCCCTCATGGGTTATGTATTAGCAACGTGCGTATGCTTCATCGTGTTTACGTTTGTGGCACGACGCTTTGGATTAGAGCTGCTTTGATAGATCAATAGGTAGTCTGGTGAGCGGCGGCCGTAATAGCTGAGTACAACACCTTGCCGGGGGCAGAGGCACTCAGCTATTGCGGCCGCCAAGCTATAAGCATGAAAATGCGCTGTCAATACATGGTCGTCACGGCAACTGCGTGTCCAAACCAGGTCGCATAAATAAAAAAATGTAAATCACCCTCCCTGCCCTGGGCACTTCGTGCCAGAGGCTCGATACTCAAGTATATTTAGATTCCCGTTGGAATCTTTGTACGTCATCTGGGCAGGCATTACACCGCAGCCAATGCGTGTTGATGTAATATGTATGACACGCTCAATATCTACATCCATCCCATAGCGGTAATGCACGGTTTCAGGCGGATTTTTATCAATCGATAGTGCGTACTCTCTCCATCTCTTTTCGTTTTCCTGAATCATAGATCCATAAACTTTATCAGCACTACCCTCTGCCATGGCAAATGAGGAAATCAGCATAATAGAAACCATTGCAACTCTTGTTTGAATACTCATTTTTTCCTGCCTTTAGAATTATCCAAAGCACATGATGGCACACCGTTTCTGTCACCAAAGTGAAACGGACATTACATTGGGGTAATACAAAGTCGGATCGCTGATCTATTTCAGCATGACATCTTTGTAATCGCAGCGTCACCAGCCGGACAGGTAACGCCATGTACCATACTAACGAGTCTCCAAAAACCCATTTCAGATGAGAGGTATAGCCATGAGAACCCTAGCAACGATTTTCATGTTTTTATTTGCGCTGAATGTTACTGCGGTAGTCCATGCAGAAGATGGGAGCATGCGTTACCGGCAGATGGTAGAGAACCTGCGTGAACAAAACAAAGAGCGCAGAGAAGCCCGTGATCAACAAATAAAAGAGGATGAAGCAAAAAACAGTACGAAAAATACTGGAGGTGCTACAACCGCGTCAGACAATCGCTAACAGAAAGGTGTCTACCTGACTTCTTCTAAGGTTGTATTCCGTTCAGTTGTACTTCTGAAGCTTAACACTACAGATCGCACATAACGACGATGGAGGGGATAGATCTGAGTGACACCGACAGAGAATTGAATTGGTTCAGATTGCCGGAAAATTCGCTGGCTGACACCTCAATTACGGGGGTGTACTGAATTTTGTGTAACCTGTAGGGTTGATTACAAGGGCATCATGCGGTCTTCGAACTGAATCGTAAAGCGATTCAGTTCCGTTTTCCAATCCCGGATGTTCGGCAACGACGGTCTGCGCCGGTTGCGGCTACTGTCGAGCGGCTTCGCAACCAAGGGTGAACCATCACGGCGATTCGCCACGCAGGCCGAGACCTCGGCGGCGTCGGTCTCTTGGATATACCGCGCGCATCGGCGCGGCCTGCGCTCGAACGGTTACGCACCATAGGCATCACCCGCATGATCATGCATTTCTGGAGACAACCAACGCGTAGCCGATGCGGTCACCAAGCAAGTTTGCTTGGACGAGGCATGGGGTGACCTCATGCCAGAAGACAAGGTTGACGCAGTCAACAAACTACGCAAAACCACCGAGGTCGTAATGGTTGGCAATAGCGTGAATGATGCGCCCGCCATGGCTCATGCTACTGTTGGTATCGCTACGGGCGCCGCAGGCTCAGATGTGGCTTTGGAAACGGCCAACGTTGCATTGATGGCAGACGACCTATCGCATCTGCCGTTTGCAGTCGAACTCAGCCGACATACTCGTAGGATTATTCTCCAGAATCTCTTCATCAGCCTTGGCGTCGTAACATTGTTAGTCCCAGCGACGATCCTTGGACTGGGCATTGATCCAGCAGTCGTTGCGCACGAAGATTCGACTTTGATAGTAGTAATCAACGCTACTGAATCGTACCGGGTTTTATGGAGGCCATTTCGTTTAAGTCAGGCCGCCATGGTCTGACCGGATTGTTGCTGGTAGAAGTTTGCCTCAGCTTCTGCCGGGGGTATATACCCAATCGAGCTCAGCAACCGCTGGTGGTTGTACCAGTGAACCCATTTCAAAGTGGCGATTTCCACGGCTTCGCGACTACGCCAGGACTGCCGATAGATCAGCTCCGCTTTGTATAACCCGTTGATGGTTTCAGCCAAAGCGTTGTCATAGCTATCGCCTTTGCTGTCTACAGAGGGCTCTATGCCGGCCTCAGCGAGACGCTCGGTGTATCGGATGGAGACGTATTGGCTACCCCTGTCGCTATGGTGTATCAGGCCGTCCATGCGGCTCGGCTGTCGAGCGTGCAGCGCTTGCTCCAGGGCATCCAGAACGAAGTCTGTTCGCATGCTGTTGCTCACCCGCCAGCCAACGATACGCCGGGCAAATACATCGACCACGAAGGCGACGTAGAGCCAGCCTTGCCACGTTGAAACATAAGTAAAGTCGGACACCCATAGCTGATTGGGTCGATCCGCATGGAACTGGCGTTGGACCCTATCCAGCGGACAAATCGCGTTCTCATTCGGGATGGCGGTGCGGATCACATGACCGCGACGAACGCCCTGCAGGCCCAGTTGACGCATCAGCCGCTGTACCGTGCAGCGAGCAATATCAATGCCCTCACGCTTGAGTTGCTTCCAGACTTTCACGACGCCATAGCACTGCATATTGTCATCCCAGACTCGCTGGATTTTATCGCTCAACAGCTCGTCCTGTTTGGCACGAGCGCTTCGCAGTTCGGGTTGACGGGCTTTGGCTGCATGCACGTAATAACCGGACGGAGCGATCTGGATTACCCGACAGATCGACTCGACTCCGTAGCGGTCACGGTACTCGTCAACTAAGGCGTTCAGGGTTTGTTGCGGCGCCGGGGTGCCGGCCAGTCGGGCTCCGCCTGGGCAAAATACGCACTGGCCAGGCGCAGAATCTCGTTCGCTTTGCGCAGTTCCCGGTTCTCGCGTTCCAGAGCCTTGATGCGTTCTCGTTCCTCGGTCGTCTGGCCGGGGCGGTGGCCAATATCAGTCTGGTGTTTGCGTATCCAGCCATGCAGCGTCTGGGGGACACAGCCAATCTTGGGCGCAATGGATTCGATGGCTGCCCATTCGGAGGGGTAGTCCTTCAGGTTCTCCAGAACCATGCGCACAGCACGTTCACGGACTTCAGGGGAATAGCTATTCAAAAGCGTCGGATACGTATTTGAGGAAGATCAGCCCCAGTACCACGTGCTTGTAGTTGGCAGCGTCCAGGTTGGCGCGGAGCTTGTCGGCGGCTTTCCAGAGTTTGTCGTCCAGTGCCTTTAGAAACTGTTGTTCTGTGCTATTCATTATTTCCTCTGGTGTTCAAAGCGGTAATTCCCTATTGCTCCACAGAGGCTGTAACCGGGGCCGGCGGTGTGCAATGCATCAACGGGCGCGGTCAGGGTGTACTCTACCGAATAAGATAGCGAAGCGGTGAAGCGCAGCACCCATGGGGACGTTCGACCTTAGGCGATCTGATATTGAGCTGCAATTGGTTTGGTATGTCCGCTGTGAGCTGTAAAGAACTGGAACGTCAGTCGGGTTGGGCGCGGGAGCTAATACTCAAAATATCGCTCTCTGCTAAAAGCGAAAAAAATCAGTGGGCACGGTTTGGGCACATTTTGGGCACACGGCTTTTTTCCAGGCTTTTTCAGTGATGGAGGGCAGAGGTCATTCTGACAAAGTGTTTTGAAAAGGCGAGTGAGTACTTATTTTCTGTAGTCGCCGAATTGGGCACAAGAAAAGAGAGCTAGGAGAGTTGTAAGTCGTTGATTTTGAATGAGAATGGCGCACCCGACAGGATTCGAACCTGTGACCCCCGCCTTCGGAGGGCGGTACTCTATCCAGCTGAGCTACGGGTGCGTGGCGGTAAAACGTTCGTATTTTGACATCTTTTTGCACCTTGGCTCAATTCAATGAGTGCTGCCTTCGGAGGGCAGTACTCTATCCAGCTGAGCTACGGGTGCGTTTCAGGGCCGCAATAATACGCATTGAATCGCTCGGCGTCCATGCCCTGTTGTCATGCGACTGCGTGACGCGTCGGGGTTATTGCCGGGCCCAGCTATTTTGCCGCTTGCAGGTTTACCGGTATACTCGCGCACAATGTCCGGGTTCTGCTGCCGGCTGATACTTATAGCTATGATGAGGATGTTCAAGGTGACGACTGTGAAAAAACTTCTGGCCGCCTCTGCGGCCATGCTTGCCCTGATGGCCGGTAGTGCCTTTGCGACTGCGGTTGAAGACGCCATTGCCGAGCGGATCAAGCCGTTTGGTTCGGTATGTCTGGCTGGCGATCCCTGTGCTGAAGAAACCGGTGCCGTAGCAGCCGCCTCTCCAGCCGGCGGGGCGCGTTCGGGCGAAGCGGTTTACAAGCAGTTCTGCACCGCCTGTCACAGCACTGGTCTGCTGGGCGCCCCCGTTACCGGTGATACCCCGGCCTGGCAGGCCCGCCATGGCGGCAACCTGGATGAGCTGCTGGCCACCGCGATCAGCGGGATCAACGCCATGCCGCCGAAAGGCACCTGCGCCGACTGCTCCGATGACGAGCTGATGGACGCCATCAAGCACATGTCCGGCCTGTAAGCCGAACGCTTGAAGCACAAAAGCCGCCCAGCCAGGGCGGCTTTTTTGTGTCCTAGCGCCCGATCAAGCTGCGAATATTAGCCAGTGCCTCCTTGCCGCGGGCCTGCTTCTGCTCCACCGGCACATCCTCAGTGCCTTCCCATTCCAGATCCTCGGCTGGCAGTTCATCGAGAAACCGGCTGGGCAGACAATCGATAACCTCACCGAACTGGCGGCGCCGAGCGGCGAAGGTGAAAGCCAGGGTCTTGCGTGCACGGGTGATGCCGACGTAGGTCAGCCGGCGCTCTTCCTCGACGCTGTCGGCTTCGATGCTGGAGCGGTGCGGGAGGATCTCTTCCTCCATGCCCATGATGTAGACATGCGGATACTCCAGGCCCTTGGAGGCATGCAGGGTCATCAACTGCACCCGGTCAACGTCCTCTTCCTCTTCGTGGCGCTCGAGCATATCGCGCAATACCAGCTTGGCGATGGCATCCTCGATATCGGTTTCACCGCTCTCGTCACGCTCGATGGTGGTCTTGAGTGCATCAAGCAGGAACCAGACGTTGCCCATACGCTTGGCGGCGATCTCGTCGCTGGAGCAGTTCTGGCGAATCCAGTTCTCGTAGTCCAGATCCAGGATCATGTCGCGCAGCACCGCAATCGGCTCCTCCCGGGCACAACGTTGACGGATGCCGTCGAGCCAGCGCTGAAAGCGCTGCAGACGCTCCAGATAGCGCGACTCCAGATGCTCGCCCAGTCCCACCTCGGCACAGGCCTGAAACAGGCTGACGCCACGATCGGTAGCGTAGTTGCCGAGCTTTTCCAGGGTTGCCGGGCCGATCTCCCGGCGCGGCACGTTGATGACCCGCAGCAGTGCGTTGTCGTCGTCCGGGTTGACCAGCAGGCGGAAGTAGGCCATCAGGTCCTTGACCTCCTGGCGGCTGAAGAAGCTGGTGCCGCCGGACAGGTGGTAGGGGATCTGGTGGTGCTGCAGCTTGAGTTCGATCAGCCGGGCCTGGTGATTGCCGCGATAGAGAATGGCGAAATCCTTCCAGGCGCGCTTGTGCTGCATGTGCATCATCTGGATGTCGGTGGCTACTCGTTCGGCTTCGGCTTCCTCGTTGCGGCAACGGATCACCCGGATCGGCTCGCCATAACCCAGCTCGCTCCAGAGCTGCTTGTCGAAGACGTGCGGGTTGTTGGCAATCAGGGTGTTGGCGGCCCGCAGGATGCGGCTGGTGGAACGGTAGTTCTGCTCCAGCATCACCACCTTGAGCGCCGGAAAGTCTTCCTTGAGCAACGCCAAGTTTTCTGGCCGGGCACCACGCCAGGCGTAGATCGACTGGTCGTCATCGCCCACCACGGTAAAGCGCGCCTGATTGCCGACCAGCATCTTCACCAGCAGGTACTGGCTAGCGTTGGTGTCCTGGTATTCGTCGACCAGCATGTAGCGGATACGAAATTGCCACTTTTCCAACACATCCGGGTGATTGCGAAACAACATCACAGGGATCAGGATCAGGTCATCGAAATCGACCGCGTTGTAGGCCTTGAGCGTGCGCTGATAGTGCATGTAAACGCTGGCGGCGGTCTGCTCCTGCGGAGTCCGGGCCTTGGCCAATGCCTCCTCGGGCAGAATCAGGTCGTTCTTCCAGTTGGAGATCTGCGCTTGGATGCCATCGATACCGTCGTCGGCACCGTAGTCGCGATGCATCAGGTCGGTGATCAGCGCGGTGGCATCCTGCTGGTCGAAGATTGAGAAGCCCGGCTTGTAGCCCAGGCGCTGATGCTCCTTGCGGATGATGTTCAGGCCCAGGTTATGGAAAGTCGAGACGGTCAGGCCTCGGGCATCACCGCCCTTGAGCAGCAGGCTAACGCGCTCTTTCATTTCACGCGCGGCCTTGTTGGTGAAGGTCACGGCGACAATGTACTGGGCCTTGATCCCGCATTCGCGCACCAGGTAGGCGATCTTGCGGGTGATCACGCTGGTCTTGCCGCTGCCGGCCCCGGCCAGTACCAACAGTGGGCCACTGATGTAATGAACGGCTTCCTGTTGACGGGGGTTGAGATTCGACACGCGTATTGATCTCCGGCTGGTGGCCGGCAATTCTACCAGCAGAAACTGTGATCGACAGCGTGATAGCGAAAAGCTAGTCTTGGTACTTGGCGGTTTTTTGGATATAACCTACTTTATAAATAAACCGTATGTACCTAATTTATAAAGATCCTTGGGGGATCTGACTTTGACTGCTGACAGTCCGATGCTTCGCATCGTGTTACTCGACAATGACCATGGTGCCCATGCGCCTCTGAGTCACCGTTTGTCTGCTGTCAAAGCCAGCCCCTATCAATTGATTCGTGCCGACAACTGGGATCACGCCCAGGCCATGATCGCCAGCGGCCCGGTGCAGGCGATTCTGGCGCGCAGCGATTTTCTGAATGTGCCCCGCGAATGCAGCGTGCCGATCATCCACCTGGCCGATGAGCCAGAATTTCACCCGTTGCCGCCTGGCATAACCGACAGTGTCTGGGATCAGTCCAGCGCCAGCGAACTGATCCGCTGCTTCAACTACGCCATTGAGCGGCATGCACTGCGCACCGCGCTTGATCATGCCGCCAGCTACGACCCACTGACCGGCATCTGCAACCGGCAAATGCTGCATGACCGGCTCAAGCAAGGCATGCGCCGGGCGCTGCGCAGCAATCAGCCGCTGGCCGTGCTGTTCATTGATCTGGACAACTTCCGCCACGTCAACGACACCCTCGGCCACGGGGCTGGCGACGCGATCATCTGCGAGGTGGTTGAGCGCCTGCGTCGAGTGCTGCGCAATACCGACACCATCGGCCGGATGGGTAGCGACGAGTTTGGCGTGATCATCGAGGACTACGGCAGTCCTAGCAACCTGCTGCACATCGCCCAGAAGGTCACCAACGAGCTGGCCGAACCTTTCTTTGTTGACAGCGAAAGCCTGTTACTCGGCTGCAGCGTTGGCATTGCCACCTACCCTGAAGGCGGGCAAACGGTCGACAGCCTGTTGCTGCACGCCAATATGGCCATGCAGCAGGCCAAGGGCCAACGTGGCTGCAACTTCCACTTTTACGATGACCGTATCAACCTGCAGGCCAACAGCCTGATTGAGTTCGAAGCCTCCCTGCGCCAGGCACTGCGGCGCAATGAACTGGAGCTGCACTATCAACCACGGGTCGATCTTAAAAGCGGCAATATCGTCGGACTCGAAGGACTGATTCGCTGGCGTCATCCTGAGCGCGGCCTGCTCGGCCCCAACCAGTTCATTCCGCTGGCCGAGGAAACCGGACTGATCGTGCCTATGGGCTACTGGGTGATCGCCCGTGCCTGTCATGACCTCAATCAGCTCAAACGCCGGCGCATGCCGCCGGTACATGTCGCCGTCAACATGTCGTTCCGCCAGTTCCAGGACAGCCAGTTGCTGGCCACGGTCAAGCGCCTGCTGGACAAGACTGGCATCGACCCGCACAGCCTTGAGTTCGAACTGACCGAAACCGCGGTCATGCAGAACCCCGAGCAGGTTCAGGTCACCATGCGCGGGCTGACTGGCCTGGGTGTACGCTTCTCGCTGGATGACTTCGGCACCGGCTTTTCCTCGTTCGTGCACCTGCACAACCTGCCAATCAACCTGCTCAAGCTCGACCGCAGCTTCGTCAAGGGCATTGCCGAGCGCGAGTCGGACCGGCAACTGGTCGGTGCGATGATCGAGCTGGGTCGCAGCCTGAATCTGGAGGTGGTTGCCGAAGGGGTGGAGCAGCGCCAGCAATTGGAAGTGTTGCGCGGCATGGGCTGTGATCAGGTGCAGGGCTACTTCATCAGCCCGGCGCTGGCTTTCGAGGAGTTGTGTTACTTCCTGGATGCCTACAGCATGGGCCGCGAAGAGGCATTAGGCCCGGCCTGAAACCGCAAGGCGCCACCGACCGATGTCGCGTGACCGGTGACGCCCTGCATTCACTACTATAGTGCAACCCCCTGCCCGCACCAGCTCCATCACCTCGGTTGATATCAGGCCATTGGCCGCCGATCCAGTTGCCGATACTGCAGAGCTTCGGCCAGGTGTGCACGCTCAATCGAGCTGACCCCATCCAGATCGGCCAGGGTGCGAGCCACCTTGAGCGCCCGGTGACTGGCCCGACGTGACAGACCCAGGCGAGTGATCGCCAGCTCCAGCCACTGCTGGTCGGCCTCGCTCAGCCGGCAGTGCTCGCGCAGCGCCGCCAGATCCAGATGGGCATTCAGACAATTCTGACGCTGCTGCTGGCGGGACCGGGCCTGCGCTACCCATTGTGCGGCCTCCGTACTGCTGGGCTTGCCGACCTGCTCATGTCCCAGGCTGAAGGTTTCATTGAGCATACCCAAATGCAGATCGATACGATCAAGTAGCGGGCCGGAAAGCTTGCCACGGTAACGCTCGATCTGCTCGGGACTACAGCGACAGCGCCCGGAGGGATCACCCTGATAGCCACAGGGACAAGGGTTCATCGCCGCGATCAGTTGAAAGCGGGCCGGGAAACTCAACTGCTCACGAGCCCGGGCGATATGAATACAGCCCGACTCCAAAGGCTCACGCAGCATTTCCAGTACCTTGCGATCAAACTCGGGCAACTCGTCGAGAAACAGCACGCCCTGGTGGGCCTGACTGATCTCGCCAGGCCGAGGCTGGCTACCACCCCCAACCAACGCGGCGGCCGATGCACCATGATGGGGCGCGCGAAAGGGTCGCTGCGGCCAGCAGCTCAGGTCGGCCTGCCCGCAAACCGACTGAATCGCCGCCACTTCCAGCGCTTCCGCCTCACTCAAGGCCGGTAGTATGCCCGGCAAACGGCTGGCCAGCAGGGTCTTGCCGGTGCCCGGCGGGCCAAACAGCAACAGGTTATGCCCGCCCGCCGCCGCCACGATCAAGGCCCGCTTGGCCTGGGCCTGGCCCTGCACATCGGCCAGATCGGCCGATACAGGTCGTGACTGCGGACGCGACTCGACGTTGACCCCTGGTAATTCGCGCTCACCGCGCAGATGCTCGCACAACTCCAGCAGATGCTCGGCCGCGACGATCCGTACCCCGCGTACCAGCGCAGCCTCGGCGGCATTGGCACGCGGCAGCAGCAAGGTGCGGTTCAGCGCCCGACAGGCTAGCGCGGCCGGCAGCACCCCCTGAACCGGGCGCAATTCACCGGACAGCGCCAGCTCCCCCAGGCACTCGCATTCGTTCAGACAGTCGCCGGGTATCTGCCCGCTGGCCGCCAGCAGCCCCAGGGCAATGGCCAGATCGAAACGCCCACCTTCCTTGGGCAGATCCGCCGGCGCCAGGTTGATGGTGATCCGCTTGAGGCTGGGGAACTCCAACTGGGCGTTCTGCAAGGCACTGCGGACCCGGTCCTTGCTTTCGCGCACGGCGGTTTCCGGCAAACCGACCAGGGTCAGGCTCGGCATGCCGTTGGCCAGGTGAACTTCGATGGTGACAGCCGGGGCCTGAATGCCGAGCTTGGCTCGGCTATGAACTATGGCCAGGGACATGATCGCTCCTTGATCAGTCCACCTGCAGGTCAGGTGGTCGGTGGGGGGGTACGCTGCTCCAGGGCCTCGACCCGTTTTTCCAGGGCTTCCAGCCGTTCACGGGTACGCATCAGCACCGCCTGCTGGGTTTCAAACTCATCACGGCTGACCACATCCAGCTTGGCCAGGGCGCTTTGCAGCAAGGCTTTGAGGTGTTTCTCCAGCTCCGGCGGCGGCAATCCGCGCTCACTCATCAGCAACCGGGTGGCCTGGCTGCTGACCGCGTCAATCAACACTTTGTGCAACATGCTCTGCAACTCAATTGAAAAGGGTGTCGGCCAGCCGCGCTGGCAAGTTTCTCAGTGTAACACCCCCAACCTGGCTGGCGTTAGCGTGCCCCATGTGTGCACACAGCGGGCACTGAAGTTGTGAGCTATGCTCGATTTTGGTGCAAAGGTGTGCGCAATTGGCCTGACCAAAACCATCAAAACAGTGCTATTTAACTGAAAAATAAGGAAAAACGAAAACTGGCAGGGTTCCTGCTTAGCACATCGCAGCTGCCAAGGAAGGGATAACCCAAACGGGGCACCCACCTGAAGCTAGCCTGACTTTGCGAGGAGCCATCATCTAAGGAGCACAAGACGATGCGGCAGTTACACCCGGTTCGCGGGGCCATGACAAAACCTGGTTTTGTCGGCAGACCGGCCAACTGCATCAGCCTCGGAGCATTGTCCGTTTCTAAAAGCCTCTAACTCGGCATAGACTTGCCCTGTCCCCCCAGGGCAGTCCATCAAACGGGAGTATTGAAATGAAACTAGTAACGGCTGTTATCAAGCCTTTCAAACTGGACGACGTGCGTGAAGCACTGTCCGAGATCGGCGTTCAGGGTATCACCGTGACCGAGGTCAAGGGTTTTGGCCGGCAGAAAGGTCACACCGAACTCTACCGTGGCGCGGAATACGTGGTTGATTTTCTGCCCAAGGTGAAGATCGATGTGGCTATCGGCGACGACATGCTCGACCGCGTGATTGAAGCCATCACCAAGGCTGCCAACACCGGCAAGATCGGCGACGGCAAGATCTTCGTGGTCAATCTGGAGCAAGCCATCCGTATCCGTACCGGAGAAACCGGTACCGACGCCATCTGAGCCAAGGTTTACCGATTGAAATAAAAAAGCCTATATGGGGGGCTTACAATGGAAGATATCGTGCAACTCCAGTATGCACTGGACACGTTCTACTTTTTGATCTGCGGCGTCCTGGTTATGTGGATGGCAGCAGGTTTCGCCATGCTCGAGGCCGGTCTGGTCCGCACCAAGAGCACCACTGAAATTCTGGCCAAGAACATCGCCCTGTTCGCCATCGCCTCGGTGATGTACCTGCTGGTCGGTTACTACATCATGTATTCCTCGGAAAGCTCGATCCTGCCGAGCCTGGGCTTCTTGATCGGCGGCGAAAACGCCCTCGACGAAGTGCTGGCTGGTGGTGACGAAGCACCGTACTACTCCAACCGCGCTGACTTCTTCTTCCAGATCGTGTTCGCCGGTGCCTGTATGTCGATCGTTTCCGGTGCCGTGGCCGAGCGTATGAAGCTGTGGGCCTTCCTGGCTTTCGCCGTGGTCATGACCGGTTTCATCTACCCGATCCAGGGCGCCTGGAGCTGGGGTGAAGGCTGGCTGGACGAAATCGGCTACTCCGACTATGCCGGCTCCGGTATCGTTCACATGGCCGGTGCCACCGCCGCTCTGGCCGGCGTGATCCTGCTCGGCGCACGTAAAGGCAAATACGGTCCGAACGGCCAGGTCAATGCCATCCCCGGCTGTAACCTGCCACTGTCGACCCTGGGTATCTTCATCCTGTGGATGGGCTGGTTCGGCTTCAACGGTGGTTCCGAGCTGAAGATCTCCGACGTCGAGTCCGCCAACAACGTCGCCCAGGTTCTGGTCAACACCAACATGGCCGCGGCCGGTGGCCTGATCGCAGCGATGATCGTTTCGCGCATCCTGTTCGGCAAGACCGACCTGACCATGACCCTCAACGGCGCACTGGCCGGCCTGGTGGCCATCACCGCCGACCCGCTGTCGCCGAGCGCCTTCGCTGCCGTCCTGATCGGTGCCGTAGGTGGGGTGATCGTGGTGTTCAGCGTCCTGGGTCTGGACAAGCTGAAACTGGACGACCCGGCTGGTGCCATCTCGGCCCACGGCTCGGCTGGTATCTGGGGTGTTCTGGCCGTACCGCTGACCAATGCTGATGCCAGCTTCGGCGCTCAGCTGATCGGGGTCATCGCCATCTTCGCCTTCGTCTTCATTGCCAGCCTGATCGTTTGGAGTATCCTCAAGGCGGTCATGGGCATTCGCGTCAGCGAAGAAGAAGAGTACGAAGGGGTGGATATCGCCGAATGCGGTATGGAAGCCTACCCGGAGTTCACCAGCGCCAAGAAGTAAACTCCGCAGTACCTTCGCAGTATCACAGGGCGCCTACGGGCGCCCTGTTTCATTAGGGAGACTGAGTATGTGGCTACAACGCACCATTGAGCTGCGAGCCCGACCCCGGGGCTTTCACCTTATCGATGCCGAAATCCTGGCCGCGCTGCCGGAGCTCAAGCTGCTCAACATCGGCCTGCTGCACCTGTGGCTACAGCACACCTCGGCCTCACTGAGCATCAACGAAAACGCCGATCCACTGGTACGCGACGACCTGGAAGCCATTTTGCGCCACCTGGTTCCGGACAGTACGCCCTTCTTCAAGCACACCTATGAAGGCCCCGACGACATAACGGCCCATGTCAAAAGCAGCCTGCTGGGTGTGCAATTGAGCATTCCGGTCAGCAACGGACAACCGGCCATGGGCACCTGGCAGGGTATTTATCTGGGCGAACATCGCCAACAGGCCGGCAGCCGGCGACTGCTGGCTACGCTGCAAGGCGAGTGAATAAGTGCATCGCATTGCTGCTCCCCAGGCGCTGTTTTAGGGCACAAGCCCATCTTTCCACATCAGCCAAAATCCGGAGGATAAGCAACCAGTTGACTTTAAAGACATTTTTTTAAAGCAATAATTGGCACCAAGCATGCATAGTCCTTTAGTGAAACGGGATGAGTCGCTGCTGACTCATGACGCATCACACACTGGAGTGGTATCTAGGCGAACTAGGGTTCCGATCCGCATCAGCGGATGACTGGTCCGAGAGTTTTCCGGCTTCCATGGATAAGGAGGCTACACGGCGGGACAAAAGCCCGGGAGACCGTCATGACGACGCAGTCACCCGTACTTTTTTCTCACTGTGTAGGAGTGATTACCATGACCGCACCCATGCTTGGATCTCTGCGCAAGACACTGGCCGGCATCACCCTGGCTACCGCAACCACCCTGATGCCTCTGGCCGCTCAGGCCGCCGAAACTCTGAAAATTGGCACTGTGGTCTGGGCTGGCTATGGGCCTTTCTATGTCGCTGACAAACTCGACCTATACAAAGACCTGGGGCTCAAGGTCGAACTGCAATTCTTCAACGATCCCGCACTGATTCCTTCGGCAATGGCTGGCCGAGCCCTGGACGGGGGCATGCTGACCTATGATCAGGTCGTGGGCTCGGTCGCCAAGGGTCTCAAACACCGTGTCGTCATGCCCATCGACTTCTCCAATGGTGGCGATGCCATCGTAGCCGACAAATCGATCACCTCGATTGCCGACTTCAAAGGCAAGACGATTGGCTACAACCCACTGTCACCCTCCGACTTTTTGCTGGCCTACGCACTGCAAACCCATGACTTGAGCGAGGCCGACATTCGCCCAATCAATATGACCCCTGAAGGCATTCCCTCTGCTATGGCGTCCGGCAGCCTGCCAGTTGGCGTGACCTATGAGCCCAACGTATCGCAGATTCTCAACATAGGCTCAGGTGAACGCTTTCATGTGATCTATTCCTCCAAGGACGCTCCAGGTCTGATCACCGATGTGCTGGTTTTCGACGAGCGGGTGATCAATCAGCGCGGCAAGGCCATCAGCGCCATGATCCAGGGCTACCAGGCTGGCCTCGACTACATGCAGGCCAATCCCGAAGAGTCAGCAGCCATCATCGGTGAGGTGCTGGGTGTCAGTGCCGCCGAAGCCATTGAACAGATGGAAGGGGTCTACAACATTCCTCTGACCGAGATGGCCACAAACTTTGAGCCGTCCGACTCAACTCTGTCGTTCTACGGGAGCGGCGCTGTGATTGCCGAACTGCTGCTGAATAACCGGCAGATCCCGGCTATTCCCGACTTTTCCGATACCTACGACGCCAGTTTCGTCAAGGCACTGACCGAGTAACTCTCGCCTGGGCGGCTGCAGTCGCCCAGGCTCAAACAAGGTGATAACTCCATGTCCAAGAGCAAACCCTTATTCCGTTACGCTGACGGCCTGCTGCCGAACAGTCTGGCAATGGCCTATGGTCTGGGCGGCTATATCCTGGGCCTCGCTCTGTTACTCCAGCCAAGCTGGTGGCTGAAGCTGCCCGGCATGCTGCTACTGGCCCATGCCATGATCATTGGCGCCTATCTGATTCATGAGTTTGCACATGGCACCATCTTCAGCAAGCCCGTTCACAATAGCCGGGCCGGCGAGCTGTTCAGTTGGCTGACCGGCGGCTGCTACGCCGATTTTCAGGATCTACGGCGCAAGCACATGCGCCATCACGTTGATCGCGCCGATGTCATCACCTTCGACAGCAAGGTATTCATCAACGCCCTGCCGGGCTGGGTACGCAAGCTGATTCTGGCGCTGGAATGGGCCTACGTACCTGCGGTCGAGCTGATCATGCATTTTTATGTGGTACTGGTGCCGTTTATCAGCAAGAGCGAAAAACACCGGGCCCGGCGTGGCAAAGTATTGGCCGTCATATTGACCCGCAGTGTGCTGTTCGCCCTGCTCGGCTGGCTGTCCCCCAGCGCCCTGGTACTCTACTGCGCGGCCTGGCTGATCATGATCACGGTGCTGCGCTTTGCCGATGCCTACCAGCATACCTACGACGCTGTCGCGGTACTGGAAGATGATGGCAAGATCCCGGCCGACAAGCTGCGTGACCGGACCTACGAGCAGCTCAACACCTTCAGCAACGTGGTGTCACTGCGCTGGCCGGCACTCAACCTGCTGCTGCTCAACTTCTCTTTCCATAACGCCCACCATGAAAAACCTGTAGCGCCCTGGTATCGCCTGCCCAAACTGCATCAGGAACTGTACGGCGATGGCTACCGCCAAGTCGTACCTATGGCTGAACTGCTCAGCAGTTTTCACCGTCATCGCCTGCGCCGGGTAGTCAATGATGACTACGGTGAGTTCGTTGATGGGCCCAGGCGTGCCGAAAACTTCTACGGTGCTGTGGGCGTGTCCTTTCTGACGGCGGTTTAATCATGCAGACACTGGATTATCAGGGTCGGACGGTACTGATCAGCGGTGCGGCCAGTGGTATTGGCCTGGGCCTGGCGCAAGCCTTTGCGGCCCAAGGAGCAAAGCTGGAGCTGATCGACCGCAATGTCCAGGCGCTGGCGGGTACGCTCGAACAACTGTCGGCGCTCACTCAGGTTCGCGGCCACGCAGTGGATCTGAACGACGACCTTGCAGTCAGCGATTACGCCACACAACTGCGCCAGCGCCTGAGTCGGATCGATGTGCTGATCAACAATGCCGGCATTGAACTGCCAACTCCGGTTCAGGATCCTGCACCGGACGCCAACCAACGCTGGCAGCTGCAGCTCGACAATAACGTGGTATCGATGCTGCGCCTGACCCGTGCAGTGCTGCCACTGCTTGGTGAAGGCAGCAGCGTAATCAACCAGTCCTCGATCTGGGGCCTAAGCGCAGTGGCCGGATTTTCCGCCTACGTCGCCAGCAAGCATGCGGTGATCGGCTTGACCCGTTCACTAGCCTGGGAACTGGGAGGGCAGGGCATACGGGTCAACGCGGTTTGCCCCGGCTGGGTCGGTACCGAGGCAGCCTTTGCCTCACTGCGCAGCATGGCCCAGAAAAGCGGGCGCTCCGAGACCGAAGAGCTGAAGCACATTCTGGCAGCACAGGCCATTCCTCATCTGCTGACACCGGCGGATCTGGCTGGCACCTTTCTGTTTCTTGGCGCCCCGGTATCGGCTGCCATTACCGGGCAGGCCATTGTGGTCAGCCGTGGGGAGGTCATGCACTGATGCTGACAGTCGATTTAACCGGCCAGCGCATCCTGGTCACCGGCGCAGCGACCGGCATTGGCCGGGCCTGTGCGCTGATGCTGGCCAGGCAAGGAGCGGAGGTCTGGATCAATCATCTTGACCAGGCCGATGCCAGTGCCGCACTGGTCAGCCAAATTCATGCAACGGGCGGCCTGGCCACGGCAATTGAGGCCGATATCAGCCACCCCGATGCGGTCCAGAAAATGTTTGCCCGCATCACCAGCGCCGGCCCATTGCACGGCCTGGTCAACAACGCCGGGATCATTCAGGAACAGAGCTTTCTGGAGACCAGCGAGGACGACTGGCGCCGGATCATGGCGATCGATCTGGACGGAGTGTACCGGTGTTGCCGCCAGGCACTGGCAGGCATGACCACTACCGGCACTGGCAGCATCGTCAATATTGCCTCGGAGCTGGGCCAACTGGGCCGGGAAAACTACGTGGCCTATTGCACGGCCAAAGCAGGCGTGATCGGCCTGACCAAATCACTGGCCCGCGAATTCGCGCCGCAGATTCGCATTAACGCGGTCGCCCCCGGGCCGGTGGAAACCGCGATGATTTCGCTGGAACACATGAGCCAAGAGTGGATTGCCAGGGAACTGGCGATCCCGGCCGCACGGCTCGGTCGACCAGAGGAAATTGCAGCCGCCGTCTGCTTTTTACTTTCACCCGCCGCGAGTTTTTTTACCGGCCAGGTTTTAGGCGCCAACGGCGGTGCCTGGATGGGTGGCTGATGTTCCGTCCCGAGCTGCTACTGGCAACATTCGGCACCTTGTACGGAGTAACCCACCTGACTGGGAGTCATCGCTGATTGGCCTGGTCGTAATGGCCGGCTGGCCGGAACGCAAACCACTTGAGGGCACAGAGGAGCAATGTGATGACAAGGGTCTACATGGATCAGATTAGCTGGGTAGAGTACCAGCAGCGTGTAGAGCAGGGCGCGGTGGTGCTGCTGCCCTGCGGCGCCACCGAACAGCACGGTCCGCATCTGCCGCTGGGTACCGATGCCCTGCTGTCAACCGCACTGAGCGCTGATGTAGCCGCTCAGATCGGCGGAATTGTCGCTCCGGCACTGGCCTACGGCTACAAGTCGCAGCCCAAGTGCGGCGGCGGCCAACACTTCTGCGGCACCACCAGTCTTGATGGCGCAACCCTGATCGCCCTGGTGCAGGATGCGGTGCGCGAATTCGCCCGTCATGGTGTCAAGCGACTGGTGCTGGTGCTCGGACACTACGAAAACACCTGGTTCGTCACCGAGGGCATCCAGCTGGCGTTGCGCGAGCTGGGCCCGGCCTGTGACCTTGAGGTGATGCGCCTTGAGCACTGGGACTTCTGCCGCGAAGAGACCCTGGATGACATCTTTCCCGACGGCTTCCCCGGCTTTGCGCTGGAACACGCGGCAGTGATCGAGACCTCGTTGATGCTGCACTACCTGCCCCATCTGGTCAGCCTTGAGCAGATCCCGAACGACCCGCCAGCGGACTTTCCACCCTACGACATGTACCCGACCCGCACCGAGTGGGTGCCGCCATCCGGGGTGCTTTCCTCGGCGCGGGGCTCGACCGCCGAGAAGGGCGCGCGCATGGCAGATGACATTGTCAGCGGCATTGCGGCAGCGGTACGTCACGAATTCAAGCTGGAGGGCTGACATGCTGCCACTGACAGCCTCTGACACGGCTCTGCTGCTGATCGATATGCAACGCGATTTCTGCGCCCCCGGCGGCTATGCCGATCAGGCCGGATTGGACATTCAGCGCCTGCGCGCGCCGATTCCAGCCCAGCAGCGCCTGCTGGCCGCCGCGCGGGCCTGCGGCATGCTGGTGGTGCACACCCGTGAAGGGCACCGCAGTGACCTGTCCGACCTGCCTGACTGGAAGCGTGTGCGCGCTGAACGCAGCGGAGCACCGATTGGCGCGCCGGGCCCTTTGGGTCGGCTGCTGGTACGCGGAGAGTACGGCCATGACCTGATCGACGAGCTGCAGCCGCAGGTCGGTGAGCCGGTGATCGACAAGCCCGGCTACTGCGCCTTCGCTGCCACCGACCTGGAGCTGATTCTGCGCACCCGCGGTATCGACAGCCTGATCATCACCGGCGTGACCACCGAGGTCTGCGTCAGCTCAACCCTACGCAGCGCCATCGACCGCGGCTTCAATTGCCTGACCGTTAGCGACGCCTGCGCGTCCGCGCATCCGGAGCTGCACACCGCGGCACTGGCGATGATCAGCGTCGAGGGTGGCATCTTCGGCGAGGTCTGTGACAGTGCCGCGCTGCTCAGCGCGCTGCGGGAGGCTGCATGACCCAGGTGCAGAAACTCTGGCCGCTGCAGACCGCGACCCACCACTACGACAAGTCGATCTCGACCCGCGGTCGCGGCCACGGCGTACAGATCGAGGCGCCGATTCTGGCCTTCCTGATCGAAACGAAGCAGGGGCGGGTGCTGTTCGACGTCGGCTGCGACTACAACAAGCTCAGCGATCCGGCGCTGCGTGCTCGCTGGTATGACCCGGAGGCGTTCCCGATGGGGCCGCCGCAAATGAGCGAAGAGCAGCGGCTCGAAGCGCATCTGGCCAAGCTCGGGCTGACCTGCAAGGACATCGACATGGTGTTTCTCAGCCACCTGCACTTTGATCACGCCGGTGGCCTGTGCGACGTTTGTGGCGCCGAAGTGCACATGCACGAAGACGAACTGCACGCTGCCCGCGAACCAGCCGACGACGCCTACTTCGCCGATGATTTTGCCGGCAATGTACGCTGGCGTCTGCAGCAGGACGAGTACGATCTGTTGCCTGGGCTGCGGGCGATCAACACGCCGGGTCACACCGCCGGGCACATGTCATTGATGATCGAACTGCCGGCCGGCGCGCCGGTGATTCTCACCGGTGATGCCGCCGACCTGAGCGAAAACCTCGACGACGAGATCGCTCCCGGTCTGTGCTGGCGCGACCGCGAGGACATGGCGCTGGACAGCATTCGCAAGCTCAAGCGCATTGCCGGTGAGACCGGCGCCGAACTCTGGCCAAACCACGATATGGCGTTCTGGCGCACCCTCAAACGTTTCCCGGAGTACCACGCATGAAAGCGGTTCCCGAGGCCTATCACGGCGTCTGGCAGCGCACCTTGCTGCGCCTGTCGGACGGCACGGAAGACACCACCACCCGCGTGTTCTGGCTGCAGAGTGCGCATCTGCACGCGGATCTGCGCATACCCGATCCGATGCCAAAGCTGCCGCTTGAGCGCGTCGCTCAGGCGGGTTTTGCCGGGCTGACCGAAGCGAGTCTCGGCCGTTGCCAGTGGCATCGGATCATCGACTTTCACCCCGACAGCGGCAGCGATATCGGCAACATGCAGTTCGTCAGCAGTGAAGTGGTGCATGAGACCGCGCTGGACGACAGCTATCTGGAAATCTGGCAGCGGCTGCCGGACTCGCGCGGCGCTGTGGCCGAACTCTGGCTGCAGAGCTCTGACGGCTCGGGGCGGCAGGCCTGCCTGCTGCGCGCCGGTGACTACTTCATGTTCGCCGCTGATCGCCCACAGCGCCTCGGCCGTGGTCGCTCGCTGCTGGAATACCTGCAGTTCGACTGCACCCGCAACGCCGAACACCTGCTTGGCTGCGAGCTGACCTTTGGTCGCATCAAGGGTGGTGAGCGCCCCTGGCAAATTCTCTGCAGTACCCTACCGGCCGTGACCGGCGGCCTGTTTCCCGTAGCGGCTGACCCCGAGCGCTGGGATGCGCTGCCAGTCGCCTGGCTCGGCACTCATCCCCCTGAAAACGGCTGGCAACCAGCCCCCGTGCCCCGCCTGCAGGATCTGACCAAGGAGACACTGGTATGAATGCACCAGCCCCTACACCTGAAACCCGCACGGCTGCGGCCAAGCACAAAACCCGTTCGCGCTGGTGGGTCGTACGCGGCAGCCTGCCGCCACGGACCGGTGCATTACTGAGCGCCCTTGGCCTGGCCGCTCCCTTTTTCATCTGGTGGCTTTACACTGCGCTGGGCCTGAACGACCCGCTGTTCATGCCCAGCCCTGGTGCCGTGCTGGAACGGGTGATCAACTGGTGGCAGCAAGACGGTCTCTGGAATGACATCTGGATCAGTGTCTATCGGGTTATGGCTGGGTTTCTCATCTCGGCCATCATCGCGCTGCCATTGGGGCTGTATCTGGGTACCTACAAACCAGTGCAGGCAACCCTGGAACCCTTGATCGACTTTATCCGCTACATGCCGGCGGTGGCATTCATCCCGCTGGTCATGCTCTGGGTCGGGATTGGCGAGGGCTCGAAGATTCTGATCATTTTCATCGGCACCTTCTTCCAGATGGTGCTGATGGCCGCCGAAGACATTCGCCGGGTACCAATGGCGCAGATCGAGGCCGCGCAAACGATGGGCGCCACCCGCAGCGAAATCATTCGTCTGGTGATACTACCCTCGGCCCGCCCAGCACTGCTCGATACCCTGCGCATCACCTGCGGCTGGGCATGGACCTATCTGGTAGTGGCCGAACTGGTGGCCTCCAATTCAGGACTGGGGTACGCCATTCTGCGCGCCCAGCGCTACATGCATACCGACAAGATTTTCGCCGGCATCCTGCTGATTGGTCTGATTGGTCTGTTGACCGACCAGGCGTTCCGCTGGCTGGGTCGCCGCGCATTCCACTGGCAGACGAGGTAAGCTCATGAACCAGTCCTGTATCAGCATTCGCAATCTGGGCAAACAGTTTGAAGCCCGCAACCAGACCATCGAAGCGCTGCGCAACGTCAATCTTGAAGTGCAGCCCAACGAATTCATCACCTTTGTAGGCGCTTCCGGCTGCGGCAAATCCACCTTACTGCGTATCATGGCCGGGCTGGAAACCCACAGTACAGGCGACATCCTGCTGCGGGGCGAGCCCATCGACGGCCCCGGCGTGGACCGCGCCATGGTGTTCCAGCATTACAGTCTCTACCCCTGGCTGACGGTAACCGGGAACATCAAGTTCTGCCGCCAGCTCAAAGTGATTGCCAACACCGTGTACAGTCAGTCCGATGTTGAAGTCGCCAGCGGCCGGGCAGACGCATTGCTGAACCTGATGGGCCTGCAGAACTTTGCAGGCGCCTATCCCAGCCAACTGTCCGGCGGCATGCAGCAACGGGTGGCGATTGCTCGCGCGCTGATGCCGCGACCGGATTTTCTGCTGATGGACGAGCCGTTCGGCGCGCTGGACGCGCAAACCCGCGAAGTGATGCACGACCTGATTCTGCACGTACACCGGCTGGAAAAAAGCACCATCCTGTTCGTCACCCATGATGTGGAGGAGGCGATCTACCTTGGCACCCGGGTTGTGCTGATGGCACCCCGGCCTGGCCGGATCGACAGCATCTACGAGGTGCCGTTGCCAAAGGTGCGGCATCAGGACATGAAGCTAGAGCCGGAATTCATCGCCCTCAAACGCGAAATCCTGAACCGCATCCGGGAGACCTCTGGGGTACAAACCGACCTTGAGCAACTGGCACGCCTGAGCGAAGGAGCCCCGCTATAGCCCTGCATTGGGGACAAGCCCTGCAAATCGAAAATTTTTCACCAAGCTACTAGCCAAATCCCTCTGTTGCGCTATATATAGCGTGTTTTCCCTGGGAGGCATTGGGATGAGTGACGACGATATTGAAGACGATGACATCGACGGCGTAGACGACAGCGATGTCGATGATCTGCCCGAAACCGATGATGACGAGCCGGCAGCCAGCTCCAGCAGCAAGGGCCGCAAGAAAGCAGCCGAAGAAGACGAGCTTGAAGGCGCCTCGCTGGAAGCCAAGGAGCGCGAACGCGAGATGCTGGCCCGCCAGATCGAGGAGTTCATGGCCCGTGGCGGCAAGGTTCAGGAGATTGGCGACAACGTAGTCTCCGATCCGCCGAAAAAACCCGACAGCAAGTACGGTAGTCGACCGATCTGAAGCGGTGAATCTGGCGATTGCAAGGGCTCACGCCGTAGCCCTTGCAGTACCAGCCCAGCAATTGCCTAGCTGGGTTTATAGCGTTCAATCCACCCGGCAATTTCTCCCAGACAGCGCACTTCGCCATCCGGCCTGGGCAGATCTGGCCAGTCGCTCCCCAGGCGGTTGAACCACAGGCTGTGCATGCCCACCCCCTGAGCACCGAAGATATCGTCTTGCGGGTGGTCGCCAACGTGCAACGCCCGACCCGGCTCAACCCCAACCCGTTGCAGCGCGGCCAGGAAGGGCTCGGGCTGAGGTTTGCTGATGCCTACCTCGTCGGCCGAGACAATCGCCTGGAAGTATTTCGCCAGCCCAAGCCGACGCACATCGGCATTGCCATTGGAAATGGTCGCCAGCGCATAACGACTGGCCAGATCAGCCAACAACGCCTCGGCATGGGGAAACAACTCAACCGCATGGCGGGCATCGAGAAAAACCTGAAAACCGGCCAGGGCCAGCGCCTGCGCCTCTTCGACTGGATAGCCGGCCTTGCGCAGACCATGCTCGAGTACTGCGACACGCAGCGCTGTCACCCTATGGCGCAGCTCTGGATCACGCTCCAGCACCTCACGACGCAAGGCCTTGCGGGCCTCGGCGTCCAGCCGTTGAGCGAACAGCGGGGCCTGCCGTGCCAGCCAGGCCAGCAAGGTCTGCTCGGCGGCCGCAACCACGCTTTCGGTTTCCCACAGGGTGTTGTCCAGATCGAAGGTCACCAGTTGCAGCATGATCAGTGGTTATCCGTAATCTTGCGCTTGGCCCGTGGATGGGCCTGATCGTAGACCTGGGCCAGGTGCTGAAAGTCCAGGTGCGTGTAGACCTGGGTGGTGCTGATGTCGGCATGGCCGAGCAGCTCCTGCACCGCCCGCAGGTCGCTGGAAGATTCCAGCATATGGCTGGCGAAGGAGTGACGCAACATGTGTGGATGCAGGTGCTGACCGAGCTGATTGACGCCCCAGCGGCGAACCCGCAACTGAATCGCCCGCGGTGTCAGACCGCTACCCCGCTGGCTGACGAACAGCGGCTGGCTGTCGCCAGCCAGGCTCGGCCGGGACTTAAGCCACTGCTGCAGCGCTTCGCGGGCCAGCCGGCCAACCGGCAAGATCCGGGTTTTACCGCCCTTGCCCAGAACCCGAACCTCGCCTGCGGCCAGATCCAGATCACTCAGCTGCAGACCCGCCAGTTCCGACAGCCGCAGGCCGGAGGAATAGAACAGCTCGAGCATGGCCAGATCGCGGCAGGCCAGCCAGTCGTCCTCACTCGGGCCGTCCAGCAGCCGTGCGGTCAGATCGGCATCCAGAGTCTTTGGCAGCTTGCGCGGACTCTTGGGCGCGCGCAGATCAACGGCCGGGTTATGCCGGCACAGCCGCTCACGCAGCAGGTAGCGGTAGAAACTGCGCACCGCACTGAGCAGGCGCTGCAAACTGCGACCCGACAAACCGGCCTGATGCTGGCGGGCCACGAACAGTCGCAGTTGCTGCTCGTGCAGCGCGGACCAGTGCTGCAGACCCTGCTCGGTGGCAAAACGCGCCAGACCCTCAAGATCATGCCGATAGGCGCTCAGGGTCCGGGGTGACAATTGCCGTTCATGGGCCAAATGGCCGAGAAAGCCTTCCAGAGCCGCTTGCAGCGCCGGGCTGATCATGACACCTGGGGTTCGTCGGCCAGCGGCCGCTGGCGCACCAGCACCCGAGCCAGGGCGTCAGCGACATAACCCAGAAACAGCGTCCCGGTCGCGCTTTTGTAGTGGTGGGCATCCGGGCTGCCGAGCGCCAGCACGCCGTGCAGCCCCTGGTGCTGAATCGGTGACAGGGCCGTGGAGGCAACCAGGGTGCCAGCCTCGCCGAACAGGAATTCCAGCTCATCCGGGCGCAGCACCCCACTCAGGGTCTTACCACTGTCGAGCAGATGACCGATGGCGGCCCGCGCCTGGGCGTGGCTGACGCAGCGGGCATTGGCGTAACGCGCCGACTCGCTGAACAGGATCAGGCTCACATGCGGAACCTGGAAGTCGCCACGCAGGCTGTCCTCGACCCCGGCGATCACCTGCTCCAGGCTCTGGGCATCGAGCAGGCCAAGCACCAGACGCCGGCTCTTCTCGAACAAGCGGTCGTTTTCACGGGCCACATCCATCAACTGGTTGAGCCGGTGACGCATCTCGATGTTGCGCTCACGCAACAGCTTGACCTGGCGTTCGACCAGCGACACCGCCTGGCCGGACTGGTGGGGTATGATCAGCTCCGGCAGCAGGTCATCGTATTCGGCAAAAAACGCCGGGTGGCGCTTCAGAAACTCGGCCACCTGGGCCGGGTCGAGTTCGGTTTGACTGCTCTGCGGCTTGTCGCTCATACCCGTATCTGCCCCTCGTAGACCCGGCTAGCCGGGCCGGTCATCATGACGGGCTGGCCGGGACCGGCCCATTCGATATGCAAGGTACCGCCCGGCAACTGAATTTTCACCGGCGACTTCAGGTGTCCCAGGCGGATCCCGGCCACGGCGGCGGCGCAGGCTCCGGTGCCACAGGCCAGGGTTTCACCGGCCCCACGCTCATACACCCGCAGGCGCGCGTGATGGGTATCAAGCAGTTGCATGAAACCAGCATTGACCCGCTTGGGGAAGCGAACATGGCTTTCCACCAACGGCCCGACCCGCTCGACCGGATACTGTTCGACATCATCGACCAGGGTGACGCAGTGGGGATTGCCCATCGACACGGTCGAGACTTCCAGGCACTGCTCGCCAATATCCAGCGCATAGGCCAGGGCTTCAGCATCGGCCTGGAACGGCACCTCAGCCGGGCTGAAGCGCGGCGCACCCATGTCGACCGTGACCTGGCCATCGGCCCGCACCTGCAACACAATCGGGCCACCGGCGGTCTGCACCCGGATCTGATTTTTCTGGGTCAGGCGCTTGTCCAGCACGAAGCGGGCGAAACAGCGCGCACCGTTGCCGCACTGCTCGACTTCGCCTCCGTCGGCGTTGTAGATCCGGTAGCGGAAATCCATATCCGGATCGGTCGGCGGTTCAACCACCAACAATTGGTCGAAGCCGATGCCGAAGTGCCGATCACTCCACTGACGAATCAGCTTCGGTGACAGCTGGACGTGCTGAGTCACCAGATCGATGACCATGAAGTCGTTGCCCAGGCCGTGCATCTTGGTGAATTTGAGCAGCATGTCAGGCCCCGGGCAGCAGGCTTTCGCCAGCGAACAGTTCGCTGACGGTCTCACGCCGGCGCACCACATGCACCTGCTCACCATCGACCAGCAGTTCTGCGGCACGCGGACGGGTGTTGTAGTTCGAACTCATGACAAAACCATAGGCACCAGCCGAACGCACCGCCAGCAGATCACCTTCGGCCAGCGCCAGCTCACGCTCCTTGCCGAGAAAATCACCGGTCTCGCAGACTGGGCCGACGATATCCCAGTTGCGCACCGGCACATCGCTGCGCGGCTTGACCGGGTCGATACCCATCCAGGCGCTGTACAGGGCCGGGCGAATCAGGTCATTCATCGCCGCATCGATGATAGCGAAATCCTTGTGCTCGGTCGGCTTGAGCAGATTGACCCGGGTCAGCAGCACACCGGCGTTGGCCACGATCGAGCGGCCCGGTTCGAACAGCAGGGCCAGCTCGCGGCCCTTGAGCTGAGCGCGGACCTTAGCCAGATAGTCGCCAGGGGCCGGCGGCTGCTCATCACGATAGGTCACGCCCAGGCCGCCGCCCAGGTCCAGATGGCGGATGCGGATACCTTCGGCGGCCAGTTGGTCGATCAGTGCCAGCAAGCGCTCCAGTGCATCGAGGAACGGGGTATCGTCGGTCAGTTGCGAGCCAATATGACAGTCGACCCCGCAGACCTCGATATTCGGCAGATCGGCCGCGCGGCGGTAGACCTCTGGGGCCTTGGCGATGTCGATGCCAAACTTGTTTTCCTTCAGCCCGGTGGAAATGTACGGATGGGTCTTGGCGTCCACGTCCGGGTTGACCCGCAGCGATACCGGAGCTTTAACCCCCAGCTCAGCGGCAACCTGCTGCAAGCGCTCAAGCTCGGCAGCGGACTCGACATTGAAGCAGTGAATACCCACCTGCAGCGCCCGGCGCATTTCCTCGGCGGTCTTGCCCAGCCCGGAGAACACCACCTTGGCCGGGTCACCACCAGCCGCCAGGACCCGTTCCAGCTCACCACCGGAAACGATGTCGAAACCGGCACCCAGACGAGCCAGCACATTCAGCACACCCAGGTTGGAGTTAGCCTTGACCGCAAAGCAGACCAGATGCGGGGTACCATCCAGAGCCTGATCCCAGGCCAGCCAGGCCTGTTCGATGGCCTGACGCGAGTAAACGAAGCAGGGGGTGCCATGTTGGGCGGCGATCGACGACAATGACACCGCTTCGGCGAACAGCTCGCCGTTGTTATAGGAGAAAGCAGTCATCGCGTGTACTCAGTTCCCGCTCGGTTGCTGGGAAACTTCTTCGCGAGCCGGGTCCTGCGGCTGCCCGGCAGTTTCTTCGGGCAAATAAAGAGGAGCTTTCTGGCCGCAGCCGGCCAGAACCAGCAGGGCAAACAGGGCAGCGATATGACGCTTCATGACGAATTCCTTATGGACAAAACGATAATAACCGGCAGTATACCGAGCCGCCCGGCTTGGCGCACCCGAGCCGGACTGCTATCGGACAAGAAGAGAGCACGATATGTATGAACTGAGCGAAGCCGAGTTCCACCGTGAAGTTGACCGGATTCTCGACCGTCTCGAACACGCGCTGGACGACTGCGGCCTGGATATCGACATGGAGCAGGACAACGGTCACCTGCAGATTCATCTGAACGACGGCCCGCGTCTGGTGCTGGGCCGCCAGCCGGCATCACGCGAATTGTGGCTGGCCACCCCGGAAACGACCCTGCACTTCGGTTTCGAGCCGGGGCAGGGCTGGCAACATGACGGCGGTGACGAGTCTTTGGGCGAACTGCTGGGTCGCCTGCTGAGCGAGTTCAGCGGCGAAGACATCGAACTACAGGTCGAGGACTGAGACTTGCCGGCCGGCCGTCAACCATCGCCCTGCGTGCGCCAGTGTTGCCTGGATGGCGACCAGTGTCTGGGCTGCGGCCGGCTGCTCAATGAGATTGTCGAATGGGGCCAGGCCAGTGATCAGCGCCAGCTCCAGATCATCGCCGCTGCCAGGCTGCGGCGAGAGCAGCGTAAGGGGCCGGTCGACGACAACGCCTGAGCCGTCAGACCCGGCCCCGCAGCGAGCTCATGGCGGCGTTCAGCGCGGTTTCCAGTTGCTGGCGATAGCGCAGATACTGCCCGGTCTGCATCCTGCCGGCCGGGTCCAACGCCGACAGATCCAGGTCGGTGATGTAAATCGGGTAATCTTCCAGACTCCGACGCTGATCGAGAATATGCCGGGCCACTACCCGGTACAGCTCCGCGCCATGCTCCAGGGCCGTGAATTCGCGGTGATTGCACAGGATGCTGACATTCAGCGTTTGCCCTGGGCCCGGCTCGACAATCGCCTGTACCGCATAATAACCCGCTTCAACCCCCTTGCTCGGCAAACTGCGCGGCTCCAGCCGTAGCGGTCGACCATCGGCTGCAGGCTGAATGACCTGAAGCTGGATATCCTCCTCGCCAGGATCGGCATCCAGGCTCCGGCTCAGTTGCCGGCGCAGGCGGATACTGTGCAAAAACCGCAGCAGCGGCAGGAGCAGCGTCTGCTCATCACGATAGGTTTGGCGCTGGCGCCATAGTGCGCCACGCTCATCAAGCACACTGAGCTCCGCCTGCTGATTGGCCAGCAATCGGTAAAAGATCTGGATCACGCCAGCCTGCCCCTGCTTGAGAATCAGCGCCAGGTCCGCATGACTGGACAGCGCGTAGGTATCGAGTACCAACGGGCTGTAGTGGTTGCGCGGGCTGGCCAGGTGGCGCAGCAGCCGTTCGTGATCGCCCAGCGCGGTGGCTTCAATCCGCTCGCCACGGCGCTCAAGCAGTTGATACTGGCTCTGGATCTGCAGCAGAAACCGCGCCGGGGGATCGCCCAGCAACGGCCCGGCGGCTTCCCGAAATAGCGTCTCGACCCGCTCGGCAATCGCACTGGCGCGGTTGCGACAGTAACTGCGCACCTGCAATTCTGGCAGGCGTTGATGCTCGCGGGCCAGATTGAGGTAATCACACAATGCCTGCATGCAGGCCTGCTCGCCCTGGTAGCGACTGACCAGCAACTCGTTCCAGCTATTGAGGGTGATCTGATCGATACTCAGAATCAGGTTGTCGCGCAGCCCGGAATAGCCCAGGGCGTCGGTATGGCTGCTGATCAGATGCTGGTTTTTCTGGCTGCTGAGCGGCAGCGGGTCCAGTCCGACATTGACCAGCAGCAACACCTGACAAGGCTGGCTGGCCCGTGACAGGGCAGCCTCGGTCAAGGCCGGCAGCGGCAGCGGGAACTGCTGCATCAAACAGGTCAGCAGATTGTTCAGCTCAAACTCGGTCAACGCGCTGGTGCCCGGATGCACCGCAATCCGGGTAGCGGCATCGACTACGCCATTGCGATGGGCCCAGGCCAGCAACTCAACCAGTTGCCGGCTGCGCTTGAGCGGCAGATGATCGGCCAGCTCAGGCTGACTCAGGGTGCCGCGGTACAGGCTCCAGTGATGCTCGGCCTCATCGCCGCTCGGACGCAGCGCCAGGGTCAGCAAGGGTTCGCTAAGATCAGGAACGATACCCGGGTTGATAAACTCGATCTTGCCGGCCTTGCGCTCGAACGCGGCATACAGACGCCGACCCAGCAACGACAGATCGCGGCTGTTGACCGCATTGATCACCTGCTGGCTGCGGCCGAACTGCGACAGCAACCGGTAGCTGTGGGTCAGTTCACCAACCAGTTGGCGACGCTCCTGACTGACCTCGCGGACCCGCCAAAGCTGGCGATTGTCCATCTGTTGCAACTGACGCGGCCCCCACTGCCATTCACGCACCAGCTTTTCCATCAGACTGCGCTTCCAGCTCAAGCTGCCGCTGCGCTTGGACAGCCGTACATCGGCCTTGATGTACAGGCAGCGGCGCACCAGCTCCAGACGTTCAAGCTCGCCACGCTGCTGCAGATAGACCTCGATGCGCCGGTACAGCATGACATAGGGATCCAGCTCATCGACATCCAGTTGGTTGGCGAACACCGCCTGCTTGAAATCCAGACTCAGGCAGCGCACCTGCGGGTGCTCGTTGGCGTAGACCTCGGTGAGCAACAGCTTGAGCACTGATTTGTAGGGCGACTCGATGCCCTTGAACAGTTGCCATAGCCCGGCACCGACATACTCACCGGCCGGAATCCGTGCCATATGACCAAGGTCCAGGCTTTCTTCGGCGCGGATGAAACGCTTGGAAATCAGTTCACTGGTGTACTGGCGGTAACTGCCTTCCTCGTAGACCGGCACCAGCCACCACAAGGGGTAACGACCACCGAGCAGAATCGCGGTGCGGTAGAACTCGTCCAGCAACAGATAGTGCTGGGTACTGCCGCAGTCTTCCTCGGTCAGCGCATTGTCACGGTCCCCGCGACTGAAACTGGTCGGGTCGATCAGGTGAAAATGTACTTCGCAGCCCTGGGTTGCGGCCCACTCGCTGATTTGCCGGCACTTGCCGGCCAGCTCGACCAACGCCGCTGGCGCCAGCTCGCTGGCATGACAGACCCAGATATCCAGATCACTCTGATCCGACTGGCCAATGGTACCGCCACTACCCATCAGGTACAGCGCCTGGATCTGGGCGACGAATCCGGCCGGGTGGCGGCGATAGCTGTAACTGCGGGTCAGCGCCTGGGCACCCTGCAACACCTCCTGATCCGGGCTATAGCCGGCCAGCCCATAAGGGGTCTGACGCGACACATAGCCGGGCAGCAGCGGGTGGTTGACATCGAACAACAGCGGAATCAGCCTCAGCACATTGTATTGACGCGCCGACAATGCCTGCAGCACCCGGCGCAGGCGGGTCTGGTTGATCGTCATGAAACGCTTGCGCAAGGTGCTCAGGGTCTTGCGGTCAATACCCTCATCAAGCTGGGGACGGATTTCGCCGTGGCTGTACATGCCGGAGCTGGCCCTCAGTCCCCGCGCAATACGGTCAGCAGCGCCAGGGCGTGCTCAGCCGCATCAAGACCCAGACTGGTCAGGTAGCCGCCATCGGGCTGGCTGATCAGGCCCTTGGCGTGCAAACGTCCGGCAGCGGCCAGGGTGGCCGGCGCCGCCTCATGCTGATGGACCTTCAGGCCCTCAAGCGAGTTGGCCAGGTTGAATTGCGACAGTAGGTTGATTTCAGCAATTTCATCGGGTGTCAGCATGGGTGTTCCCCCCTTGGTATGGTAACCAGAGTCTAGCCGTTACGCTGGGCAAAAGCATGACCCGTCTCGCGTCATGAGCGCGCACACCATTCACTTGAGTGATGCCACTGGACCTTAATCGCCCGGCGTTACAAGATATCGACCACCGCCCTCGAGCCTTAAATGGAGAACAACATGCTTAAACTGCACGGCTTTGCTGTCAGCAACTACTTCAACATGGTCAAGCTGGCGCTGCTGGAAAAGGGCCTGGCCTTCGAGGTCAATACCGTACACCCCAGCCAGGACGAAAACTTTCTCGCGCTCAGCCCACGCGGCAAGGTGCCGTGCCTGGAAACCGAGCACGGTTTCATCAACGAAACCAACGTTATTCTCGAGTATCTGGAGGAGACCCAGGGCGGCAAACCGCTGTTGCCCCAGGACCCGTTCGCACGCGCCCGGGTACGGGCTCTGACCAAGGAAATCGAGCTGTATATCGAGCTGCCGGCACGCAGCTGCTATCCGGAAGTATTCTTTGGCGGCCAGGTCGATCAGGCGATCAAGGACAAGGCCCGGGCCGAGCTGCTGTTGGGTGTGGCCGCGCTCAAGCGCCACGCCAGCTTCGCACCCTATGTGGCCGGCAGCGAACTGAGCATTGCCGACCTGATGTTCCTGTATAGCTTCGATCTGGCCCGCGCGGTGGCCAAGAAGCTGTTCGATCTGGATCTGATGGCCGAGCTGCCGGGTGCCCGTGAGCTGTTCGGCCTGATGGCCCAGAACCCCAACTTCAAGCAGATTGAAGCCGACAAGAACGCCGAAATGGCAGCCTTTATCGCCGCTGCCAAGGCCAAGCGCTAAGCAGTGCTTTCAGCCCGCCGTCAGGCGGGCTGATCGTCAATCATGTCCTTGAACCGCTCGTCAGTCTTGAAATTCAAAGGCTGCTCGAATCCCGGTACTCGAATGCCATCCTGGCTGATGCTCAACTGGCTGTCGTCGATCATGTTGTTGCCGAAGTTGTAGATCACTGCCAGTTGGCCCTTCAGTGCCTGCTGATCGTAGGCCTGGGCGGCGGCGCGGGCCTGCTCCCGGCGCTGCAGGTAGTCACTGAAGCGGGCCTCTCCGTAACGCTTGCGCAGCATCCGCTCGACCACAGTGGGCGCCAGCACCACGGCGCTGGCATTGTTGCCGCCAAACCCCTTGGAGTTGATGAAGCAGACTTCCAGCGGTTCTGCATCACGCACTACGTCACGGGTACTGATGCGCAGGTGCTGTTGATGCACATCATCGGCCACGGCGTCGATGGTCTTGATCCCGGGAATGATCTGATACTTGAAACTGCCCAGAGCGAAGGCCAGCTGGTCAGCGCTGGCGCTGGCCAGTGAGTGGCCGACATAGGCCTTGGCCGCGGCAATTGGCCAGTCAGCAATACCGAAGGACTCGGCAACCCGGTCCAGCAGCTCGGACTCGGTAACCCGGTTGGCCGGGGTGCTCGAGCCGTGGGCATGGACAAAGCTGCGGGCACGTACGGCTTCAGGGCCGACAATCTGCATCGCCGCGTGTACGGCCTTGGCCATGGTCAGGTAGTTGCCCGGGCCCGGTGCCGAGATCGACTTCTTGAAGCCGTCGGCATTGATGAACACATCAGTGGCGGCACCATGGATGTCGGCGCCCAGCTCGATGGCCAGCTCGTCATCCATCAGTACGAAAAACTGTCCGGACTCGGCCAGGGTAAAACCGCAGTTCTGCCCGAACGGACGGCTGGCGCGGCGGAAATCGACCTGATCACTGCCTTCGATATTACGTAGCCCGTCTTCGGTGGCCAGCGCACTCATGGCGCCATAGCCTTCGATGCACTCTTGGGTTACCGGCGCCTCGGCGTTGCCCACCAGCACCACCCGGGCCTTGCCGCTGGTGATCATGTCGGTGGCTTTCTGCAGGTTGTAGAGGAAGCTGGCACAAGCCCCAGTGATCGCCCCGGTGGTGCCGACGCTGCCGAGGATATAGGCGTTGATGAAGTCTGCCGGCATGCTGTTCAGGCCCAGCGGCAACTGCTTGGCGCTGACCCGGTGGCCCTTGAGCCGCGACTGCATGACCCCGGCAAAGCTGTTGTCATCGAGCTGGCTCATGGCGCTGCTGGCAAATACCGCAACCTCGTCCGGCTGCACCCGGTTGATGATCTGCGACCATTCAATCCCGGTCGAGCGCAGCGCGTCGGTGGCGGCGACGATGGTCAGTTGCAGCCCGCGCGGGTGAAACCGTGAGGCGTAGTGCTCGCCCGGCTCGAAGCCACTGGGCAACTGGCCGGCCGACTTGACCGCCAGCGGCCGGTAGCTGTCGACCTTGAGGTCGCAGCCGTCGTAGACGGTAACCATCACATCATTGTCGTTCAGCGGCTCGACCACCCAGTCGGTCGGCAACGGCTCAGGCAACTGCTTGGCCAGGGTGATGAACGAGAACGGTTTGCCGGCTTCGCCGGTAACGGTGAGGTTTTTCTGCCAGTGGGCAGCATCGACATCCAGATGGGTTTTCTCGATCCGCCGCACCAGGGTGCCGTCGAGAATCTGCGCGGCGTAGCGTTGTTCGATCTCAGCCAGGCTCAGCGGCTGGCCTTCGGCGTCCAGATACTGATCATTGTCCACCCGCACCAGCTTCATCAGTACCGCCAGCCCGGCCAGGGTCTGCTGGCGCTCGGCATCGGGCAACGATTCGATCACGGTACGGCGAAACGCATGGTGGAATGAACTGCGACCGGCGGCGTTGTAACCACCAAATCCGACAATGACCGGCAAACGCGACATCACGCAAGACTCCTCGCTGGGCCCGGATGTCCAGGCAGTGCGCATGGACATGGTCTGGGCGGACGATGCATCGCCCGCCAGGGCGTTATTCGAATACTCTAGATGACGAGGACTGTAACCGGCGGGTCACGTTCAGACCAGTGTGTTTTATCGGCTCACGGCCTCAAATGCTCTTTGGCTCGAAGATCACATAAACCTTGCGAGTACGCTGAAGCACTTCCCAACTGCCCTCAAACCCGGCGGGAATCACGAAGCGGTCGCCGGTGCGCAGGGCTTTGGCATTACCGGCACGGTCACGCAGGATCGATTCGCCTTCAAGAATCTCGCAGTATTCGTGCTCGCTATAGCTGATGGTCCAGTGCCCAGGCTCGGCCTCCCAGACTCCGGAAAAAAATTGCCCGCACGGGCTAGTGTAATGGTTGCGTACGTTCTGGGCCGGATCGCCGGCCAGCAGCTTGGCCGGGTCAGGGCGGTAATGCTCGGCTTCAGTGGTGGCGGTGGCGAAATCGACAATACTGGTGATCGACATGGGCTGGTCCCGTTCGACAGGTAGGTAGGCGTGCTGCGCCCTGCGGCGCAGCACCAGCAGGATTACTTCATGGTCGGCATGACGAACTCGGCACCAGCGCGAATACCGGTCGGCCAGCGCGAGGTGATCGCCTTGCGCTTGGTGTAGAAACGCACCCCATCGGGGCCGTGCATGTGCAGCGGACCAAACAGCGAACGCTTCCAGCCCCCGAAGCTGTGGAAAGCCATCGGCACCGGAATCGGCACATTCACGCCAACCATGCCGACCTGAATCTCGTTACAAAACTGCCGCGCGCTGTCGCCGTCACGGGTAAAGATCGCCGTACCATTGCCATACTCATGGGCGTTGATCAGCGCCACCGCACTCTGATAGTCCGGCACCCGGACAATGCACAGCACCGGACCGAAAATCTCCTCACGGTAGATGACCATCTCCGGGGTAACCTTGTCGAACAGGCAACCGCCCATGAAATAACCCTTTTCCAGGCCCGGCACCCCAACCTCACGACCATCGACCACCAGCTCGGCGCCTTCAGCCACGCCCTGGTCGACATAGCCCTTGACCTTGGCCAGATGCTGGGCCGACACCAGCGGCCCCATCTCCATGCCAGGGCTCATGCCATTACCAATCTTCAATGCCTTGACCTTGGGCGCCAACGCTGCAATCAGTTGGTCAGCCACCTCATCACCCACGGCTACCGCCACCGAAATCGCCATGCAGCGTTCGCCGGCACTGCCATAGGCGGCGCCCATCAGCGCATTGACCGCCTGATCCAGATCAGCGTCGGGCATCACCACCATGTGGTTCTTGGCCCCGCCCAGGGCCTGCACCCGCTTGCCGTGGGCGCAGCCGGTGGCGTAGATGTACTCGGCAATCGGGGTCGAACCGACGAAACTCACCGCCTGAATGTCCGGGTGGGTCAGCAGCACGTCGACCGCTTCCTTGTCTCCATTGACGACGTTGAACACGCCATCGGGCAAGCCGGCTTCCTTGAGCAGTTCGGCCAGGCGCAGCGGGGTGCTCGGATCCTTCTCTGACGGCTTCATGATGAAGGTATTGCCGCAGGCAATGGCGATCGGGAACATCCACATCGGCACCATGGCCGGGAAGTTGAACGGCGCGATGCCAGCGCAAACGCCCAGTGGCTGGTTGACCGACCAGGCATCGACCCCGCCCCCCACCTGCTCGGTGTGCTCACCCTTGAGCAGGTGCGGAATGCCACAGGCGAACTCCACCACTTCCAGGCCGCGGGTCAGCTCGCCCTTGGCATCGTCGAACACCTTGCCGTGCTCACGGGTGATCAACTCAGCCAGTTCGTCGGCATGGGCCTCGACCAGCGCCTTGTACTTGAACAGAATCCGCGCCCGGTTCAGCGGCGTGGTCGCCGCCCAGGCCGGCTGCGCGGCCTTGGCCAGAGCAATCGCCTGTTCAACCTCGGCGGCGCTGGCCAGCGACACCAGGCCGCGCTGCTCGCCGGTAGCCGGCTCGTACACCGGCTGGGTGCGGGCGCTGGGCGCGGTGCGCAGGCCATTGATGAAGTGTGTCAGTTGCAGAGTCATGGAATCACCCGATCTGTAATCAATTAAGTTGGTGTAGACAGCCCGGAGTAGGAAACACTGATCAAGCGAGGCCCGGTGTCAGCTCAATTGTCGCTGGCCTGTTCTGGACACGCTGTAAATACATCCCTGTACGCTCTTAGATGCCATCCCTGGCATCTAACGGTCCAGAACAGGCCAGCGCCAACCGAGCTTGTGGCCTTCCTGCAATTGATCAGTGTTTCCTCAACCTCCGCACATGCCAAAAGTCATATGCGCCGCGACACGCCGAACGCAGGGGGTCAGGCCGTGCGCCGAATGACATTGCCCAAGACTTCGACGATGCGATCGATATGCGGCTTCTCGACGATCAGCGGCGGCGACATGGCGATGATGTCGCCGGTCACCCGCACCATCACCCCATCCCAGTAGCAGGCCTCGAATACCTCATAGCCCCGCGCCCCCGGCGCACCCTCGCGACTGGCCAGATGCACCGCGCCGACCAGGCCGGTGTTGCGGATATCAATCACGTGCGCCAGCCCCTGCAGGCTGTGCAACGCCTCCTGCCAATAGACTTCCAGTTCGCGGGCACGGGTCAGCAGACCGTCGCGCTGATAGATGTCCAGCGTCGCCAGCGCCGCGGCTGCCGCCACCGGATGGCCGGAGTAAGTGTAGCCGTGGAACAGCTCAATCAGCCCCTGCGGGCCGTGCATAAAGACATCCTGAATCTGTTCGCTGACGAACACCGCGCCCATCGGAATCGCGCCGTTGGTCAGCCCCTTGGCGGTGGTGATGATGTCCGGGGTCACCTCCCAGCGCTGCGCCGCGAACGGCTCGCCAAGGCGCCCGTAACCGGTGATCACCTCGTCGAAGATCAGCAGGATGCCATGCTTGGCAGTAATCTCGCGCAGGCGCTTGAGATAGCCTTGCGGCGGCAGAATCACCCCGGCTGAGCCGGACATCGGCTCAACGATCACCGCCGCGATGTTCTCCGCGCCATGCAGCGCCACCAGTTTTTCCAGTTGATCCGCCAGCTCCGCCCCCTGTTTCGGCAGACCGCGGGTAAAAGCGTTACGTTCCAGGTCCAGGGTGTGTGGCAGGTGATCGACTCCCGGCAGCTGCACGCCAAAGGCCTTGCGGTTGTTGACCATGCCGCCGACCGAGATACCGCCAAAGCCGACCCCGTGATAACCCAGCTCGCGGCCGATCAGCCGGGTGCGGGTACCTTCGCCACGGGCGCGTTGATAGGCCAGGGCAATCTTCAGTGCGGTATCCACCGACTCTGAGCCGGAGTTGGTGAAGAACACCCGGTTCAGTCCCTTGGGCGCGATCTCGACCAGGCGTTCGGCGAGCTGAAACGGCAGCGGGTGGCCCATCTGAAAGGTTGGGGCGAAATCCAGCTTGGCGATCTGGTGGGCGACCGCCTCGGAAATCTCCTTGCGCCCATGCCCGGCGTTGCAGCACCACAGCCCGGCCGTGGCATCCAGTACCTGCCGGCCTTCGACATCGGTGTAGAACATGCCTTCGGCGCTCTCCAGCAGACGCGGTTTGGCCTTGAACTGGCGATTGGCGGTGAAGGGCATCCAGAACTCGTCCAGGCTCAGATCCTGTTGCGAGGTGGCGGGGTGCTGCATGGTGTTCATTGGGAACCTTCCTGGCGCGGCCGTCGAAGATTGATGGACTGATAGTGCAACAGAGTCTATGTCAAAAATAATAAACGCAAAAGGGTTTGCTTACGTATTTACCTAGGTTTTTTTGCCGCTGTGTCAAATATATTGAATTTTTAATGCGGTAAGACTACTGTTGAGCAGCTTCGCATTCTGTCCGCCGCCCCTTCCCGAGCGGCCATCACTACCAGAGGATTCCGTTATGTCCCGTGCCCAGTGGGAACAGCGCGCAGACGCGCTAAAGATTCAAGGTCAGGCCTTTATCAATGGTCAGTATCAGAACGCCGTCGGTGGCGAAACCTTCGACTGCCTGAGCCCGATCGATGGCCGGGTGCTGGCGCAGATCGCCAGCTGTGGTCAGAGCGATGCCGATCTGGCGGTGGCCAATGCCCGCGCCACCTTTGATTCCGGGGTCTGGTCACGCCTGGCGCCGACCCAGCGCAAGCAGGTGCTGATCCGCTTTGCCGAGCTGATCGAACAGCATGGTGAAGAGCTGGCCCTGCTGGAAACCCTGGACATGGGCAAACCGATCAGCG